>Ga0172370_10001773_pt1 | contig 32200 bp, 26 predicted proteins | sample LakKiv5m_FD_114538 | JGI IMG/M metagenome (GOLD analysis project Ga0172370, IMG submission 114538) | Freshwater microbial communities from Kabuno Bay, South-Kivu, Congo - kab_022012_11.5m | ecosystem: Environmental > Aquatic > Freshwater > Lake | place: Democratic Republic of the Congo...
AGCCAGTCACCGAGATTGATGTAAACTCCATTTCCACGGGTTTCCATAACAACTCTGTGCCGATGACCCATAACGACAAAATCGAAGCCTTCGTGGATTTTTTGTTCTGCAAATTCTTCCATACCTTCGGTTTTGCCGTAATGTTTATTTTGAGTGTAGTTTCTGCTTGATTTTGATGAGTTCGACGCCAACTTAATACCAATATCAGGATGAAGTTTGAAGTAGAGCCACTGGCATGTTTTGCTTCTCAGAATCTTTTTAAGTATCCGATAACCTGCATCATTATGCGATTTGCCGTCGCCGTGGGACAGATAGAATTTTTTATTTTCGATAGTTCGTTCCAAATCATCTTTGATGACATGAATGCGAAGTTCTGACTCGAAAAAATCCTGATGACCGAAATCGTGATTACCCATAAGATAAACAACTTCTATTCCACTATCGGTATAGTCTTTTAAAGCGGACAGAGTCCGATAAAAATACTTCGGAATAACTGTCTTATATTCAAACCAAAAATCAAATAAATCTCCGATGATGAATAATGTAGAACATTCCTGTTTGATTTTTTTCAGGAAGGTGAGAAGTAAATCTTCGCGTAGCATGTCTTTATCACGCATTTCGTAACCGAGATGAACATCAGAAATAAAAAAATACATGTAATTCGGAAAATAGTAAATAATCTGCTAAATTTGTAAGTTAAAAATAATTAAAAAATTATTAATTTTATCTAAAATAGACTAAAAAAAGCTTTTATTCCCTTTGGAATGTTGTGTAGGTAAAAAATGAAAGAAAAAATTCTAATTAGTCTGGTTTTTTTGTTTTTATCGGGTTGTTTCTCGATAACAACAAAATATCCTCCTATTGAATATTATAAACTGCACCAGGAACCCGTTTCTGCAAAAAACCTTGGGAAGACTGATGTTACACTTATGATACGCGATTTCACAATAGCAACTGAGCTTGATAACGAAAGTCTGTGGGCTCAGTGGGATAATTCCAAGGTACAGATATACTATTATCATCGCTGGATTACCAATATTTCTGAAATGATAACGGATTTCTTTCATCAGCGATATTCAAATCTGCATGTTTTTATGGGAGGAGTCGTTAAGGCTTCATCCTGGATTGTTCCTGATTATATTCTTGAAGGAAATGTTCTCGAAATGACAGCTGTCAATTCAGAATCCAAATCTGCAAACTCAAATTACACTAATATCTCAATTCAAGTAACACTTGCCCGAAGAACTCCGATGAAAATAGGCAGGGATGTGGTTTTCACAGAAAGTTACAATCAAAAAGTCCCCCGTGAGGATAATACCATTGCAAGCATAATTCCTGCTTTCAGCAAAGGATTTTCCCAGATAGCCGACAAAATGCTGCTTGATATTCAAAATGCAATTGCCTTTGATAATTCGAAAGAAGGAAGATAATTTAATTTAGAAATTTGCATTTTTTAATTTAATTAATCGTAATTTGCATAGTTATTCTTGAACATATTTAGAAAAATGTTCAGTATTTTTTTTGTATTACAGACAGGCAGAAGAAGCGATGTTGACTTTAAAAATTAGCATAATTGAATTTAAACTAAAAATTCGTTATTTCCATTGTTTATAAAGAGTTAAAATATATTGTTGTTTTTTAAAAGTATCATTCACATTCAATAAAAAGAAAATAATTATGCATAATATACGCTCAGTCATTGTAGGAACAGGAAGTTATATACCTGAGAAAATCGTAAAAAATGATGAGTTTTTGAATCACAGATTTTACAATTCAAACAAAGAACGAATCAATAAAACCAATGAAGAAATAATTTTTAAATTTGAAGAGATTACGGGAATCCAAGAAAGACGCTATGCCCCTGATGAGATGGTAACATCCGAGCTTGCCTACCGTGCTGCGCTCGATGCAGTGGAATCTTCAAAAATTGACAGAGAATCGTTGGACTATATTATTGTAGCTCACAACTTTGGTGATGTGCATGTTGGAAACCGTCGGTCGGATATGGTTCCCAGCCTTGCTGGAAGAGTTAAGAGGCAGCTTGGGATTTTAAATCCGAAAACAGTTGCATACGATGTTGTTTTCGGCTGTCCTGGTTGGCTTCAGTCAGTAATCCAGGCTGATTATTATATCAGAACCGGAGATGCAAAAAGAGTAATGGTAATTGGCTCAGAAGCACTCTCAAGAATTTCTGACCCAAGCGACATTGACAGCATGATTTATTCTGATGGTGCGGGAGCTACCATTTTGGAAGGTGTGGAGAGTGACGATAAGATAGGCATTCTTGCTCATGCTTCCCGTTCAGATACTTACGAATACGGCAAACTGCTCTGGATGGATAAAACATATAGCAATGGAAATGACAACAACGAACTTTTCCTGAAAATGTACGGACATAAACTTTATAAATACGCCTTGCTGCATGTCCCCGATGAAATGAAAGAATGTATACTGAAAGCCAATCTTACATTATCGGATATTGATAAAATAATTATCCATCAGGCAAATGAAAAGATGGATAATGAGATTGTGACACGTCTTTTCAAATTGTTTGATATAAATGATAATTTGGAACAGAAAGTTGAGGAAATTATGCCGATGACGATTTCATGGCTTGGCAACAGCTCTGTGGCAACTTTGCCAACATTGTTCGATTTGCTTGTAAAAGGCAAAATAACAAATCACAAAACATTCGGAGGAGGATATTACGTTTTTGCTTCAGTGGGAGCCGGAATGAACGTTAACTGTATGATATACAAAATGCCATAATCCGGAAGATAATTAAATTTGAAAAGAAAAGGCTGTTACTATTAAGTGACAGCCTTTTTTTAAACATTTATTCGTTTGAATTACCAGCTGCGTCTTTTGAAATTTCCACCGTCATTACCACCACGTGTGTTTGTTTTGGGTCTGGCTTCGTTCACAGTAAGCTGTTTGCCGTCGAATTCTGCTTCGTCAAGCTCTTCGATAGCTTTTCTGCCTACATTTTCGCTCATTTCAACAAAACCAAAACCTTTACTTCTACCGGTTTCTCTGTCAATAATAATTTTTGCAGAATGAACCTGACCATACTGAGTGAAGATGCCTTTCAACTCTTCGTCTGTTGCGCTAAAGGGAAGATTCCCTACGTAGATATTCATAAAAAAATCCTTAAAAAAATAAAAAATTGTCAGTCAAACTGACATAAACTTAAAAGATAAACCTATTAATTTTTGCTGACGGATTCACAATTCAGTTTGTAATATCAGAAAGTTTTTCTTTGTGAGATTTATCAATTACACAAAGTTACAAAAATAAAAGCACTTAATCAAGCTTTATTCTCTATATTTTTGTTTAATTCTTAATACTTACAATAAAAGAGCATCTGTTTTTGTTCAATCGGTTCAAGAACAGAATAATATTATATGAACCGACTAAACTAAGTTATTTACATAAATGAACCATGAATTTTATCCGACATTTCTTTACTTATTTATCAGTTTATCCTGTGAATTTTGTGTAAAAAAGAATAATATTGATAGAAGTAAATGATAAATAAGAAGATATGATTATTCATCAAGTAAAATATTACTTTATTGCAGTAAATTTTTTAACGTTGCCATAAAAACATATTATTTACATAAAGCAATTTTATCAATCAAAAATCATCATTTAATTTTATAGTTAAAAAAATAATTTTAATTTTTCCTAAAATTATTATAATTTTATTCGTTAATACAATTATAGAAATTGTTCGGAAAACATAATATTCACTAATTGAATATTTGATAACAGTTTAGGTAAAAATCGAAAAATTTAGCTTTGGCTAAAAATAAATAACAAGTTTAAAAATATTAAATTTTTATTGAAAGGATCGAATTATGTCACTGCTCAAAACTAAACTTGCAGAAATTTTTCCTCAACAGAAAGCCGATATTAATGCTTTTGTTAAAGCAAACGGCGACAAAATTGTTTCGCAGGTTACCCTGGCACAAGCCTACGGCGGTTTACGCGGAGTGAAGGGTCTCGTGTGTGATACTTCCGAAGTGCCACCCGATAAAGGTTTGATTATCAGGGGTATTGAACTGAAATACTTAACTGATAAACTTCCTGAAGAAATTTTCTGGCTGCTGCTAACCGGTGAACTTCCAAATGCACAGGAACTTGCAGATTTTCAAGCAGATTTAAAAGCTCGCGAAGATGTACCATCGTATGTTTGGAACGTTCTCGACTCCATGCCTGCAGATTCTCATCCGATGACTATGTTCAACACTGCTATTCTTGTTTTGCAGAAAGAATCCGTATTCGCAAAAAGATACAACGAAGGTATGAAAAAAGATGATTATTGGGATGCCACTTACGAAGATGCTATGAACATCATTGCTAAATTGCCCGGTATCGGTGCTGCTATTTACAGAAAAAGATTCAACAAAGGTCCAAGAATCGAATCCGATAAAAAAAAGGATTGGGCTGGAAATTATGCCCATATGCTAGGGCTTGAAGACCCCAATGAAGAATTGTCAAAACTTATGAGACTTTATCTTAATCTTCACAGCGACCATGAAGGTGGCAATGTTAGTGCTTATTCTGCTGCTACAATCAATTCTGCACTTTCCGATTTATATTATTCACTTTCAGGTGGTCTTAACGGTCTTGCAGGTCCTTTGCACGGTCTTGCCAATCAGGAATGTTTAGGTTGGGTTATCGAAACAATGAAAAAATTCAATGGTGCTCCATCGTATGAAGAACTTGAAAAATTTGCTTGGGAAACTCTCGAATCCGGTAAGGTTGTCCCCGGTTACGGTCATGCCGTTCTTAGAATTACCGACCCGAGATTTGATGCTTTCCTTGCCTTCGGCAAAAAGTACTTCCCGACCGACCCTGTTTTCCTGACAGTTCAGAGAGTTTTCGAGGTTGTTCCCAAGGTTCTTTCACAAGTTCAAAAAATTAAAGACCCGTGGCCCAATGTTGATGCCGGTTCAGGTGGATTACTCTATCATTACGGGTTGACCGAGTTCAGCTACTATACCGTATTGTTCAGCATTTCCAGAGCCCTTGGAATCTGTTCGCAGGCTATAGTTGCCAGAGCTATGGGTTATCCGATAACCAGACCGAAATCACTACCGACCAAAGCATATAAAAAACTTGTTGAAGGTTAAATCACAAAATAAACCCTTCCCAAAAAACGGGAAGGGTTTAGTTTTTTTTTGTTGATTTTTTCTTACACTGTCTTAGATATTCAACAGTTTTCAGTTGAAATGACTTAAAATTAATCAGATTTTTTAAATCTAATAAACATTTTAAATTAATGGAGAAATTATGAAAATTACAGTTATCGGAGCAGGAAATGTCGGAGCGACAACTGCTCAGCTTATCGCAAACGCCGAATTGGCAAACGAAGTAATATTAATTGACATTCTCGAAGGTATTCCCGAAGGAAAATCTTTAGATATGTACGAATCTATGCCTGTACTGGAATCCGACACAAGAATTATCGGAACCACGGACTATTCACTCACAAAGAATTCCGATATTGTTATCCAGACCGCCGGACTGGCAAGAAAACCCGGAATGACAAGAGACGACCTCCTAATCAAGAATGCAGAGATAGTCAATAATTGCATTGGTAATGCTTTTAAATATTCACCTAATGCTTTCTACCTGATTGTTTCTAATCCTTTGGATGTTATGACGTATGTTTCACAAAAAATCACCGGACTTCCCAGAACAAAGGTCTTCGGTATGGCTGGGATTCTCGATACGGCTCGCTATAGTTCGTTTATTTCTATGGAACTTGGTGTTTCAATGCAGGATATCAGAGGTATGATTCTTGGCGGACATGGCGATACAATGGTTCCGCTTCCAAGATTCACTACTGTATCGGGTATTCCTGTAACCGACCTGATTCCAAAGGAAAGAATGGATGCTATTTGTGCCCGTGCAGCAGGAGGAGGCGGAGAAATCGTGAAATATCTTAAAACCGGAAGTGCTTATTATGCACCTTCAGCAGCAGTAGTGCAAATGGTGGAATCAATCGTAAAAGACCAGAAACGAATCCTTCCCTGTTCGGTTATGCTCGAAGGCGAATACGGATATAGCGGTATTGTGGTCGGCGTTCCGGTTGTTTTGGGTAAACATGGTATGGAAAAAGTTATTGAACTGAAACTGAACGATGAAGAAAAAGCATTGCTCGGTAACTCCGTATCACATGTAACTGAAACAATTAAGGAAGCAACTGAGATTTTAAAACTCTGAAACTAAAAAAGAATTTAGAATTTATCCAAAAAAAAAGCGGACATTTGATTTAAGTCCGCTTTTTTTAATTATTTTAAAATAAATGTAAAATTTTTGTAACATTTTCGATAAAAATGTGTTATTTTATATATCAAGATAGAAAAGTTTCAAAATAAGATAAAAACTAAACGATATAAATGGATTTATAAACTTATTTGGAGAAAACGATGCAAAGAAGTTTTCTTAACTTGATTGCGATTCTATTCGCTTTACTAACTTTTAGCCCATATCTCTCAGCGAAAATTCCAACCGCCGAGCAAATGCTTTTTAACTCTGCACAAGGAAAAGACTTTTTCATTGCAGTTCCGCCAAGCGAATGCGATGGTGGGCAGCCGATTCCTTATTATACAGTTGAAATTGCCCTCGAATTTTATATTACTTCATCAAAAAATTGTACCGTTAGTCTGGAAATGCCTGGTATGGGATATAAAGTAACCAAACCGGTCAAGGCAATGATGATTACTACTTTTTCATCAATTCGCGATGAAGTTAAATGGGATTGGGAAGTACGAACAAGCGAGAAAGTTCTGGAAACAGGAATTTGGATTCATGCAGACCAACCAATATCTGTCTATTGTCTAAATCATAGAGCATACTCTGGCGAAGGGTATCTTGCCATTCCAATTTCAGCTTGCGGTACTGATTATATTCATTTAGGATATTACGATTTCGCCGAAGCAATGGTGATGCCTATTTGTCCGCGTGGAGGCGGTTTTATCATTACCGCAGGTGAAGATAATACCAAGGTTAACATACAGTTGAAAGGTTTTAATGAAGCAGGTAACTTAGGTAGAACTCTCGGTGGGCATAAAATTGGCGATTCATGGCAGGTAACCTTGAATAAAGGACAGATTTACTGTGTCATGGGTGATGGTCAGACAAGAAAACAGTTTGACATTTCCGGTTCTCGTGTAACATCAAATAAACCTATCGGTATGATTTCTTTTCATAAGAGGACACTCATGCCGCAATGGGATTTGTATAATGGTCGTAATCCGCTCTGCGAAATGATACCACCTGTCACGGCTTGGGGTAAAAAATATGTTACAGTTGAATACAAGCGTCAAAACAAGGGGGATTTCTTCAGAATCATTGCTTCTCAGGATAATACGAATTTTACAGTCAAATGGTATGACTTGCTAAGTTCAAACCTTATCGGACAGCGTTCCGGCAGAATGAAAAAATCGGGTGATTTCTTCGAATATGAAGAAGTTTTCGTCCCACAGAACGAAACTAATACATTAGAATCCATTAAAGGTACGTCTGTCTGGGAAGCTGATAAACCTGTTCTTGTTATGCAGTATTCATATTCACAGAATTGGGATATGGATGTAAATTTTGACCCTTTTATGATTTTAGTTGTTCCTGTTGAGCAATTTATACCGGGGACGGTTTTTCAAACACCCGATGCAGCTGCGGGATTTCTAAACAATTATTTCAATATCGTTGCTGTCGGTGATACTAATGATTTTGCCCAGAAAAATCTGCAATCAATTAAATTGGACGGGAAACCAATCACTTTATATGAGCCTGCATTTATTTTTAACAGAATCCCAACAACGAATTTATACTGGGCTAAAATTACTGTTCAGCCTGGTGCTCACAGAATAGTCGGGAATGGTCAAACAAAATTCGGCGGTTATATATACGGATTCAGCAGCGCCGATGGGTATGGTTGGCCCGCTGCAATGGCTATCAATAAAGTTGACGAAACCGATACCTTGCCGCCTCAACTATACAGAACGGGTGATTGCGGTGATTTTGATTTTCGAACCACAGAGTTCCGAAATGGAAAAGCAGGTGACGACCCAAGGCAGGTTGACCAGGGAATTGCATCAGTTGAGCTTTTGGACAGTAGTTACAATTATGAATTAATATACATTGATTCACTTATCACTTACCCACCACTTTATGAATTTAGGTTTGCACTAAAAGTAAAGGATAAAACAAAAAAAGCCTTCGCAATTTTTATTATAAATGACCGAGCAGGTAATTTCACTATTGATAGTGTAGCTTATGAACCTGCAAGTTTCAACGTGGCGCCAAATCCAATTGTTTTTGGAAATGTTCGACTGCGAACAACAAAATCACTTAAAGCAACAATCACAAATACATCCGACAGCACAATAGAAGTTTTGAGAATTGCTTTATTGAACGGAACGATCTTCAAAATCACAGGTGGAGATGCACCACCTCCAATCCAACTTGCGTCGAAGGAATCAAGAGATGTATTGATTGATTACACACCGGTTACGGAAGGAATTACACCCGACCAGAAAGATTTCGACTCTCTGCTCGTTGAAACTCGCTGCCTGAATTTCAGTTGGCCCATCGAGGGAAGGGGGGTTATTCCGAAAATCCTTGTTGAAGATTGGGATTTTGGTTCTGTCATAGTAAATCAGAAAGCTTGTAAGGAAAATCAGCAAAGTAAAGTTGGTTTGACAATTCAGAATGTCGGAAGCGATACCTTGGTTATTTGGAATATCAAAAATTTTGTAACTCCTTTTGAACTTTCTACACCTTTCACTCCGTCATTACCAATTATAATTCCTCCGAACAGCAGCCCTATTTATCTGGTATCAGTATGTTTTGCTCCAACAGCAATCGGGGATTATACAATAGACGTTTTATTTGAAAGCAATGCCGAAGGAGTTGACAGTATTTCGACTTTGAAAGGCAGAGGAATACAGCCTGGTCCTTATGTTACGGATAAAAATTGGTTTAAGAGAAGAGTTAAAACTGTCAACGACTCGGTTGTTTTTGTCAGAAATGCAGGTACTTCAAGAGTGAGGGTGACAGGTCTAAATCTGGGAACAGCTTCAAATGACATGGAGATTACCGGAGCCATACCGATGCCTTCGGTTGCTTCACCTATTGATTTGATTCCTGAGGACAGCACTTACGGTACAAGGGAAATTGTTGTGAATGTTAGATTCAAACCACAATCTGAAGCTACTTTCCATAATACTGTTGTTCCTGAATTTGACCCGAATGCTGGTGTACCTCCCGGTTCTGTTTTCGGTAATCTTGATGGAATAGGCATTCTGCCAAAACTCGAAATTATTGGTTTTGAGTTCTTACCTCCGATTCTTGTCGGGACAACTCATCCTGTTCAAGGTTTTGTTACATTAAAATCCACAAGTACTTCTGCTGATTTGTATGTGGATGAAATCAGATGGAAGAATCCTGCTCAAAATCAGTTTGCTTGGGTTGGCAATCTACCTGCAAAATTCCAGATGTTGATGGGTTCTTCGATTACAATACCGCTAACCTTCACTGCCAGAGGAGTTAACAAGCAGGTAGAAATTGTCGAGGTGGTCAGCGATGCTTCCGAGGGACCTAATCCTAATCCACTTGTAGTTAGAGATACCGTTGTAATTGGATACGGAATAGACAAAGGATTGAAAACCGATTCTGTGAATTATGGTTTGGTAATGCTATGCGACCAACCTGTGAAACAATTCCATGTGACCAATACAGGTACTACGATAGATGCTGTAGTTCAGGGATTCAACTTTGTTTCGGGTGATGTTGCAGCTTTTGAAATCCTGACTCCGACGCCTCAAACTCTAAAACCTGGACAGACAATGAGTTTTGATGTCAGATTCAAACCATATTTGAAAACCCCCTTGATTTTCTCAGCTCTTGTACAGGTATATTCAAGTGCCGACAGTAGCCAATATGTGCTGCTTCAAGGTTCTGCCGACAGTATGCAGGTCCGGTTTAGTCTTAAAAAATATTCTGAAGATGATAAACTTCAACCGGGGATGATGAAAGAAATTGATATTAGAGCAGACATCCTGAAAGGAAACTGGGCAGAAGCCAAAGTTACTTCCATTCATGTTGAAATGCTATACAACAAAGCCTGGATGATTTATAACAAAGTAATAGACAAGATAGGGCTTGACGCCACATGGACTGTAACTGCAAATGAAGTTAGTGTGGATAAAAATATCAAAAAATTAGTTATTGATGCAAATGGTACTACACCCGTTCAGGCAAACGGTACTTTGTTCAGACCTTATTTCATGCTGCTGCTTTTTGAAGATAATCAGTTCGTACCGACAATAAATGATGTTGCTTCCACATTCGGAGTCAGGGATGTTTGTGTTAACAGAATCAGTATTCCTGGTTACGTCATTATGAACACTTGTGTGCGTAATCTGAGAAGTATATTAACAGCAGGTGCGAATTATGCCTTACAAGAAATTGACCCGAATCCTGCTTCATCAGGAAAAATTACACTCAGGTATGATGTAGGCTTGAAAGGAATGACCAGAATAGAAATTATAAATTCAATGAGTGAAGTTGTCAGAACATTAATCAACGAAGAGAAAGAAATCGGCAATTATGAATCTGTCATTCCGATTGAGGGAATTTCATCAGGTAATTACTTTATCAGAATGAATTCTGGTCCATTTTCGGATGTTAAACAACTAATAATTGCAAAGTAGAAATAATGATTGAGTTAATTTGACCGAAAGGGTCAAATTGAACAAAAATAAAATAACGGAGGACAGCTAAAAACCAAAAAAATTAGCTGTCCCCCTTTTTTTTGTAAATATAATTATTGTATGAAAATAAACGATAAATATTTGTAACTTTTTATTAAAAAATTTGTTATTTTAGAATCTGTAATTGAAAAGTTTCAATTTTAGATAAAACTAAAAAATTAACATAAACATATTCATCATTGTTTTGGAGGAACATGAAAAAAAAATTAATCATTCTGACTGCGATTTTACTGATATGTATGGGGTTAAGTCCAAACATGTCAGCAAAATTTCCATCTGCAGATCAAATGCTGTTCAACTCAGCACAAGGCAGGGATTTCTTTGTTGCTATCCCGCCTAATGAGGATGACAGGCAGCCGTATGGTAATACCGGTGAGTTAGCACTAGAAATCTATGTCACTTCGTCAAAGAATTGCACAGTGTCTCTGGAGATTCCAGGTATTGGAAAGAAAATAACAAAAAAAGTCACTGCGTTTATGATTACAACTTTCTCCAGTGTTCAGCAGGAAATCTCTTTCGGTCTTGAAGTACGAACAAGCGAGAAAGTTCTGGATGATAAAGGGATTTGGCTTCATGCAGACCAGCCTATTTCCGTTTATGTCCTTAATCACAGAAATGTAACAGCCGACGGCTATCTGGCTATACCAATTTCTGCGTGCGGTACTGATTATATACATTTAGCCTATTATGACTTGATGGAAACTAATGCCGGCGGTGAATATCGCGGTGGCGGTTTCCTTATTTGTGCCGGTGAAGACAATACAAAGGTTAACATCCAGCTAAAAGGCGTCGGTGGAACACTCGCTAAAACTCTTGGCGGACACAAAATCGGCGACAGTTGGTCTGTTACTCTATCTAAAAGCCAAGTTTACTGCGTTATGGGTGATGGAACCACAAGGGGACAGTTCGATATTTCCGGTTCCCGTGTTACGACAAATAAACCGGTAGGTAGGCTATTTCTTTTCATAAACGCGTGTTAATACCTTCTTTCGATTTGTTTAACGGTAGAAATATGCTTTGCGAGATGCTACCACCAGTTACTGCGTGGGGTAAAAAATATGTAACTGTGGAATTCAGGCGGCAAAACAGGGGCGATTTCTTCAGAATAATCGCTTCTCAGGATAATACTACATTTACTGTTAAATGGTATGACTTGAAAACTTCTCAGCTTATCGGTCAGCGTGCCGGAAAAATGAAAAAATCAGGTGATTTCTTTGAATATGAAGAGGTATTTGTTCCACAAGGAGCAACAAATACATTGGAATCTATTAGAGGGACATCTGTTTGGGAAGCCGATAAACCTGTTTTGGTCATGCAGTATTCTTATTCCCAGAACTGGGATAATGACCCAAATTTCGACCCATTCATGGTGCTCGTTGTACCGACTGAGCAGTTTATCCCGGGAACGGTTTTCCAAACTCCAGCATTTCAAGCAGGTTTTCTCGATAACTATTTCAATATAGTTGCAGTTGGTGACACAAATGATTTCACACAGCAAAATCTCCAATCAATAAAATTAGACGGTAAACCAATCAGCACGTATGAACCAGGATTTATTTATAATAGGATACCAACTACAAATTTATACTGGGCTAAAATTACGATGGCTCCCGGTGCACACAGAATAGTCGGTAATGGTCAGACTAAATTCGGGGGATACATATATGGATTCAGCAGTGCCGATGGTTATGGCTGGCCCGCTGCAATGGCTATAAATAAAGTTGACGAAACAGATACTTTGCCCCCCCAATTGTATCGAACCGGGGACTGCGGTGATTATGATTTCCGAACTACCGAGTTTCGAAATGGAAAGACAGGCGACGACCCCAGGCAGGTTGACAGGGAATTGCTTCTGTTGAACTTCTGGACAGTAGTTACAACTATGATTTAATCTATATTGATTCATTGATAAATTATCCGCCGATTTACGAATTCAAATTTGCTTTGAGGGTCAAGGATAAAACGAAAAAAGCCTTTGCGGCTATCATCATAAATGACCATGCCGGCAATTTCACTATTGACTCTGTATTTTATAATCCGGCGAGTTTCGATGTTGTCCCAAATCCGATTTCATTCGGAAATGTCAGGCTCCGAACAACAAAAACGATTAAAGTGTCTTTGACAAATTCTTCGGATAGTACGATTCAAATAACGAAAATCGCTTTACTAACAGGGACTGTATTCAAGATAACAAGTGGTAGTGCACCGCCTGTGTTCCAGCTTGCACCCAAAGAAAAGAGGGATGTTATTATTGATTATACTCCAGTGACAGAAGGTATTACTCCCGACCAGAAGGATTTTGACTCATTACTTGTTGAAACACGATGTGTCGTTTTCAGTTGGCCCATTGAGGGAAGAGGAGTAATTCCGAAAATCCTGGTTGAAGACTGGAATTTCGGTTCTGTGGTTGTGAACCAGAAAGCCTGCAAAGAGCAGCAAAGTGCAAACGGTTTGACTATTCAGAATGTTGGTTCCGATACATTGGTCATTTGGAATATTAAGAATGTAACTGCTCCCTTCGAGCTTTCAACGCCTTATACTCCATCTTTACCGATTATTATTCCACCAAATAGCAATCCTGTTTATCTTCTTTCAGTTTGCTTTGCACCAAAAGCAGTAGGGGATTATACAAACGATGTACTGTTTGAAAGCAATGCAGATGGTGTTGATAGTGTTTCTACTCTCAAGGGCTGGGGAATTATGCCGGGTCCTTATATCACTTCTGATAATTGGCTAAAACGAAGAGTCAAAACAGTAAATGATTCGGTTATTTATCTGAGAAATAAAGGTACATCCAGGGTTCATGTTACTGGGTTGAATCTTGGCGCACCATCAACTGATTTTGAAATTACAGGAGCAAGTCCGATGCCTTCTGTTGCTTCACCTATTGATTTGATTCCTGAAGATAGTACTTATGGAACAAGGGAAATCGTGATTAATGTCAGATTCAAACCTCAATCGGAAGGTAAGTTAAACAGCACTGTAATACCCGATTTTGACCCTGTAGACGGTATTAAAGCTGGCTCTGTTATAGGCGACTTGGAAGGTGAAGGCATTCTTCCCAAAATTGAACTTGTCGGCTTCGAGTTTCTTCCGGCAATCCTTGTCGGGACAACTCACCCTGTTCAGGGATTTGTGACCATAAAATCAACAAGCACTTCTTCTGATTTATATGTGGATGAAATCAGATGGAAAAATCCGGCTCAATCCCAGTTTGCATGGATTGGAGCCGTACCATCGAAAATAAAAATTCTTATGGGTTCAACTATTAAGATTCCTGTTTCATTTACTGCTCAGGCAGTAAACAAGCAAGTCGAAATTGTAGAAGTTGTTAGTGATGCTTCTGTTGGTCCTGACCCCAATCCGTTGGTTGTTAATGATACGGTCGTTATCGGGTATGGTATTGATAAAGGTTTGAAAACCGATTCTGTTAATTACGGAACCGTCATGCTTTGCGACCAGCCAATCAAGCAGTTCCATATTACAAATACCGGTACTACGACCGATGCCGTGGTTCAGGGATTTAAAATGGTTTCGGGTGATTTAACGGCTTTTGAAATACTTACACCCACACCACAGACATTGAAACCAGGTCAGTCAATGAATTTCGATGTTAAATTCAAGCCATTCCTTAAAACTCCACTGATATTCTCAGCAGTTGTTCAGGTGTATTCTAACGTTGACAGCAGTCAATTTGTTCTTCTTCAAGGTTCTGCGGATAGTATGCAGGTGCAGTTTAGTCTAAAAAAATATACTGATGCTGACAAACTTCAACCCGGAATGACAAAAGAAATTGATGTTTACGCAGAAATGAAAAGAGGTAGCTGGACTGATGCGAAAGTAACTTCCTTCCATCTTGAAATGCTTTACAACAAATCATGGATGCTTTATACCAAGAGGATTGACAAAATCGGTCTCGATGCCACATGGACTATAACTGCCAATGAAGTTTCCGTTGATAAAGACATCAAGAAATTAGTTATTGACGCTAACGGAACAACTCCCGTTCAAGCTAATGGCTCTCTGGTTCGTCCGTACTTCATGCTATTACTTTTTGAGGATAGTAAGTTCATCCCAACGGTTAATGATGCTGCAACAGCCGTTGGTGCAAGAGACGCTTGCGTAAACCGGATTAGTCTTCCCGGTTTTGTGGTTATGAATACTTGTGTTAAAAACATCAGAGGAATTTTAACATCGGGTACCAACTATGCCTTACAGGAAATTCAGCCGAATCCTGTTTCTTCAAATAATATTAATCTTAGCTACGAAGTAGGTCTTAAAGGATTTACCAAGATTGAAATTATTAATGCCATGGGTGATGTTATCAGAACTTTAATCAACGAAGAAAAGGAAATAGGTTCTTATCAGTCAGTTGTTCCTCTTGACGGAATTTCATCAGGTACATATTTCATTCGGATGCACTCAGGTCCTTTTGCAGATGTAAAGCAGCTGATAATATCGAAGTAAAAACGGATTGTTTTTGTAATTTAAAACCCGCTCATTCGAGCGGGTTTTTTTTTATTAAATAATTATTATTTATACATTAACTGTTATATACAATTAATACATCAGTATTGAAGAATTTGAATAAATTTCATTTAACTTTATATTTGAGGGAATAACTCTATAAGATGCAATTGACTTTAAATATATAAAAATAAAAAGACTTGCATTCAGGATTCATTTTTTTTATATTTGCTAAAAATAATGTTAGGTAAACATCATTTTTAAATTTAGGGTTTTAAACTTATTCTAACGGAATGAAATTGGCAAAATCTTTACCAAATAATATAAAAATTTGTTTGAAATTGTTCTTATTAATCTTCGGATTAATTATTTTCGCAGATACTTTGCATGCCCAGAGTGATTCAACTAAATCAATATTGTCTGATACGACTCTTTCAATTCCGTCAAACAAAAATACTGCTCTTGACTCAAATAAAATTTCCATTTCCGATACATCACAATTTAATTCGATTATAACCGATACCTTATCAACACCTAAAGGAATGTTTTCCGATTCAACAACAAATTTTAAAGATTCTGTTAATTCGGATTCGTTAAAAATCAGTTTTCCATCAACAGATTCTTTGTACAATCCAGGTGCTATGTTCGCCGATTCAACTTCACCTACGTTAGATGTGTTTTCAGACACAACACAGTCGAATAATAAAAAGCCGGTTGATTCAACAGTCCGAATTGATGAATATCATGAATCGCCGTCCCCGTCTTATTTCAGATTCAGTATTTCGCCCAATATCGGAGTTGCTTTCACAAGCGAAAGCCATGAATATTCCGACGATATGGCTGTTGATTGGAATAGTCAGCTTCAAGCAACCTTCAATTATGAACCTGAGGACTATCATTTTAATGTTGATATTTTCATGCAATACGGGCAGTTTCATCAAAACGGAGCATTGCCTGTGAAAACAAGGGATGACTTAATCCTCACTCTAATGCCTTCAGTTAAGTTATTCAACAGACCAAGCATCAGGCTCTTTTTTCAAATTAAAGGGGAAACGGATATGACTAAAGGTATGATTGATTCAAACAAGACGGATTTCTTAGACCCGCTGTATTTGACAAATACGATTTTCCTCGGAGAAAAGCAATATTTCATTCCTGTAACCACAACCAATTCATTTAACATGACTTACGGGTTCGGTTATTCGTTTATAAAAGTCTTTAATAAGGAATTCAAAATAATCAACACGGACTACCTTTCCAACGACCCTAATTATGTTGGCGGAGTATGTGCTCTGTTAAATCTTGAATATTTTCAAACATTGTTTGCTGACATGACCTTTAATTTCGATTTTAAATCAATGGCAGTTGCAAAAAATAATGAACATTTATCATTGAACAATTTCAGATATACTTCATTGCTAACAAGCAGTTTGCAATACAATTTCATATCAATAATGTACACTAATCGGCTTGTTTTTGATAGTGATATATCTAAAAGAAGAAGAATGGACCAATCACTCACTTTAGGTGTAAAATTCACTATTAATTAATTCAAGTATAAGAATAAATTACTCTGCCTAATTTTTAAATCATTTGAAACTAAATTATAATTTAACTTATTTTAATTTTTTTGTTGTTTTTATAACTTTTATTTATTATCTTGGTACAAGAATATTTCTTTTGCAAAAGGAATAATATTTTTTTTCGTTTAAACAAAGGATAAAAAATGGTGAAAAAACATTTACTCAATTATAATCAAAGCCATTACAGCTGATAACGAAATTTGATAAATCGTTGTTAAGAAAGCAAATCCGAAAAACGAGCTATAAATCTCAAATAAAATTAGTCGAAATTTTATCATCAATAATGGAACTTTCTTATGAAAACAAAACTTTGCACTATCTTTGTATTCGGACTGCTGTTATTATTCTATGCCGGAATGTTTGCCCAACCAGGCAATCTGACGACAAATCATGACAGAGGCGAATCAAAAAAATGGACTGATGCCAAGCATGATGTCACCGAATCAAAAAAATGGAAATATGTCGGTCATTCTCTTGAGAAAACAGATTCCTGGGTAAAAGGGAATCATGCTTTTTGGGCAACCTTGAAAGATGGCTGGGATAAAAATAAACCTCCCCATGATTTCAATGAATCCAAAAAATGGGTTGAAAAAGAGCATGATATTAATGTCAGTAAAAGATGGCGTACTGACGGTCATAATTATGATAAGACCGTTAGCCAGAATAACGATGGGCATCAATATAAAACAACAAGAGAATGGGATAAAAACAAGCATGATTACACAAAAACACCAAAATGGCCCAAGGACCATGCTTATGCAACTACTAAAGATTGGGACCAAGGCGGGCACAATTACACAAAATCTCCAAAGTGGCCCAAAGGGCATCTTTGGATTACCACATCTGACTGGGATAGGTTCGACCATAAATATCAGGAATCACTGAAATGGCCCAAGTGGCATAGTGTTGCTACAACAAAAATGTGGATTGAACAGGGTCATGATCTTAAGTTGACACCCAAATGGCCTAAAGAACATCAATACCCGACCACAAAGCGATGGGATCAGTTTAATCATAGTTATACGCTATCACAGCAATGGGATAGGGGTAAACATGATTTTATGAAATCAATCGAATGGAGTAAAATGCACCACTATTTTACTGATTCACAAAAATGGGTTAATGATAAACATGATTTTACGAAATCGGCTGAATGGAGTAAGAACAAACATAATTATGATAAATCCATAAAATCAAGTAGTAATACAATACCGAGAAGGTAAACTAAATTATTCCTAATAATTCAATAAACAAGTACAAGACCTAAAAAAAACACCCTTATTTTTTCGCTACGCTCAAAAATTTCCCCTCCTTAATTAGGAGGGGATTAAGGGGTGGTAGATATTGTTTGCATTAGAACGATTTGAGTGTTTTGACTGAAAATCAATCACTGTGTCATTTTATCCAAAAAACGAAAATTATTATGAATTATAAAATCTTCTACTGTCTGCTATCCTTCATGATGTATGTTTTATTGCCGAATCTGATTTTAGCTCAAGAAGAAAATATTTCCAAAGATAAATCTGTCATAAATGAAAACTTAATTCAGTCAAACAAAGAATTAAAACAAAATGAATCCCCAAATTCGTTTAAACCGTATGTCCTTTTTAATCAAAAGTTAATCAACGGTTTGAGAGCAAATCTGGAATTAGATGACGTTGAGGGTACATACCGTATGATTTTCTCCCAGCTTCCGGATTCCGTCTTTGTTTATCCTACAGAAAATTATTATTATTTCATTTTCTATAATCTGGGCAGATGTTTCTGGGGAAATTTCAGACTTGGTGTAGAAGAAAGAGATTCAGGATTTATTAATTTTGTGTATTGGGAGTTTAATGATGACCCGAAAAGTCCCGATGCTCCTTTTTGGATGAAAAGATTCAGTAAAGAATCGGGAGTGAATGTTGTCAAACGTTCAAATCTAAAGTATGAAGTTAGTTATCAGAATAAAACCGTTTTATTCCAACTCCACGAAATTGAGCAAAAACTGCCGGTAAAATTTTCTCTGCCTGATGATGAGGAATTCATTTTTCGAACCTGTGATGAATCCGGTTTCCAGTTCTTTTTGATTTACAAAAGAACACATCCTCATTTTATGTGGGTACTGAATGAAGAGCAGCCCATTCCGGGAATTTTAGATTCACTGACGGATTCCATTCTCGTTGACAGAACAAGCGGATTTGCTTTCTATCTTGACCGTGAATGCAGCAACAGGAAAATTCTGATTGGTGTACGTGCTCAAAACGTGAGAAGAAATAATTACTGGGATGGACCTTTCGACCAGTTAGCAGATAATTATATTCCCCATAAATTCGCAGAATATCTTCAGGAAGCTTATCCTTACTCAAAAGGGAGAATAAACCGATTCGGTATGTTCACCGATGAAGAGGGTTCTCGTATGGCAATTTCGCCATATTTTGAATACGAAACGCTCGATGAATTGATTGAAGGTTTCAGAGCTTGTAATAAAGAGCCAAGTGATGAATTTTTTCCATGCATCAACTACGATTATAAAGTTCACTTTTAATGTCCATAGAGTAATTTGCATATACGGTCTCAACTTAATATTTCCAACATTTCTTTGAATAATTTCTTCATAACCCTTATATTTGAATTTATTATTTTTTCAATTTTGGCTTATGATTAAAAATAAAAAGTTGGTTATTGTTCTTCCTGCTTATAATGCCGAACAAACGCTTGAACAGACTTACAGCGAAATTCCGTTTGATATCGTTGATGAGGTTGTTCTTGTGGACGATGCAAGCAAAGACAACACTTACGAGGAGGCACATAGGCTTGGTATTCATCATGTAATTCGTCATGAAAAAAATCAGGGATACGGCGGTAATCAGAAATCTTGCTATCGAAAAGCTCTTGAACTCAATGCTGATATAGTAATTATGCTGCATCCGGATTATCAGTACACACCAATGCTAATTCAGTCTATGGCTTATTTGATTGCGAACGAAGTTTATCCTGTTGTACTCGGTTCGAGAATTCTCGGTAAAGGTGCGTTGAAAGGCGGTATGCCTGTTTATAAATATATTGCTAACAGGTTCCTGACATTGGCTCAGAATATTTTAATCGGACAGAAACTTTCTGAGTATCATACGGGTTATCGGGCATTCTCGTCGGAAGTACTGAAAAAAATAAATTTTGAAGCAAATTCTGATGATTTTGTCTTTGATAATCAGATGCTTTCCCAAATTTTTTATGCTGGATTTGAAATTGCAGAAATCACATGTCCTACCAAATATTTTGAGGAAGCATCATCTATAAATTTTTCCAGAAGCACAAAATACGGGTTAGGGGTTTTGAAAACTTCCTTTTGTCATTTTCTTCAATCCAAAGGGATGGCAGAATTTGATATTTATAAATTAAACATATGAATGAAATTTTAGGTTTTTTTTATAAATTGCAGTTTGTAATTTTTGAAATTTGAAATTTTGATTAAAAAATTGGAGAGAATATGAATTTTCCTGAAAATTTGAAGTACACACACGACCACGAGTGGTTAAAAGTTGAAGGCAATATCGGAACAATCGGTGTGTCCGACCATGCTCAGGGCGAGCTTGGTGACGTTGTTTATGTTGATATTGCATCGGATTTGGCTGAAGTGACAAAAGGTGAAGCATTCGGTACAATCGAAGCAGTAAAAACTGTTTCCGACATCTATGCACCAGTTTCCGGTAAGGTTATCGAAATCAACAGCGGTTTGAATGATAACCCTGAAATCGTCAACCAAGACCCTTATGGTGGAGGCTGGATGATTAAAGTTGAATTGTCAAATCCTTCTGAACTAAGTGACCTTCTGGATGTCGCTGCGTATCTTGAATTACTCGGACATTAAGAATTTTTAAAATAAAGATAGAAGGCTGTCGCATTATGGCAGCCTTTTGATTTTATTGTTTCAAACAGAAGAATATACAAACATTCTCATCTCAACCTGGATAATGTAAAATTTTCCTACCCCGGTTTTTTATTCGGAGGAAAAACAGAAATATTTGCCAAATTGATGAAATATTCTTATTTTAGAATTTTTCAATAAGATATTGATTTTAATGCTTCTGAATAGATTATTCAAGCTTTCGAAAAGAATTTTTTTATTATCTGTTGTCCTTTTGATGTTTGGCTTTGCCGAAGCATCGGAGAATATTAAAATTGTTTCATTGTCCGGGAGTATTTATGCTGAATATTGTTCAAATGTCTGCCATCCTCCAGCAACTGTACGGTTTGAATTACGAGATACTTCCGGAGGAATTATTTTCAAGGGTCAAACATTTTTTGAGAAAAACGGTGAGTATTCCATCCCAGGTTTAATCGCAGGTGAAACTTATACAATCGAAATAAATGATTCTTCATACTTGCGAATGACATTGAACATCGCTATCCCATTTACTGACAAATATAACGAATTATCAAGGGATTTTTTGGTCACTCCGAAAAAAATAGGAGCCGAATTGTTTTTTGAGGTTAGTCCGTTTAAATATAAAACCTCGAAACTCAAAGAGGGTTTTAATACTTTTAACGATAGGATAACAGAATTAATAAGGCAGAATCCTGATATTAATTTTGAAATATCCTGTTTTCCTGAAAATGATATAGATGAAGATTATAACCAAACGATTACTCTTGAGAGATGCAGAACTTTAAAAGAGTATTTTGTTAAAAAAGGGATTGACTCCAGCAGGCTGACAGAAAATCCCAATTCAAAAACTGACCCAATGTTTCCTCCAACTGAAAGCAAAGGACCGAAAGGCAGACGTTATACCGGTTCGACTTACCTGATAATTAAATGATTTTTAACCAAGGAGCATATGGAAAGCACGCATCATGTTTTTTTCATAAAGACTGAAATCGCCGTCGGCATTGAAAACATTGTTCATAGCATCATAAACTTTATCAATGTCTTCTCTTTCGTCTAAAAATTTACTTTTAAAATAAAGGACAACCTGGATATTTTCATAGTCGGAGTTTTTGTTATGAAAAGTTCTTAACTCATTGTATTCTTCCAACCCGATTCTTTTTAAAATCATTTCTTTTTCTTCGGCAGTAAAAACGAAATCTGCTTGTGCTGCGTAATACATCATAAAAGTAATAAATTTTTCAAAATCCCATTCTTTGTAAATATCTTTCATAAAAAGTCTTAATTATTGAAAAATAATAATTCATTAATATAATGATTTGTTTTAAAATATAAAAGATTTATTTCACTGACAGCCGACAGGTTTGTTTAGTCCTGCAACTTTACATGCACCCCTTGCCGGACCTGACGGAAACAAGTCATATATATCTCTAAGGGAGGCACCTGTGTCACTGCATAACTTACGAATCATCGGAGCCAGTCCGTTGGATTTGTAATAATCTCGTAGATAGTTGATTATTTTCCAGTGTCTTGGAGTCAATTCCGATATATGCTCGGTTGTTGCAAGAGCAACGGCAATGTTGTTGTTCCAGAGCTCTGGCTGCTGCATAAAGCCTTCGTCGTCAACTTCCAATCTTACGTCTTTCCATTCAAAATATGGCATTTTGTCCTCATGCTAATAAAATACAAATTTTTTGTTACTTTTTAAAAACCGAAATAAAATTATTTCAGCTTGCCAAGTTCTTCTATGAGCCTATCGTGCTTTTTCTCGTCTGTTAGTAGGTATTCTACAAGATATTTCACAAGATGAGATTTTGTACTTTGTAAGGCTTCTTTTGCAAGTGCGATGGTCTTCTTCTCAATATCATCATGTTCTTTCAGTTTTTCCCACAATTCCTCCAATTCATCATGACCAATGTTCATAGAAGCTTCTTCAAAATAGTCAATGATAATTTGCTGTACCCGCCGGTGCATTGCTGAGTCCTGGCGAATGATTTCCATTACTACATGAATCAGAGGATTAGATGTATTTTTGATGATTTCTGTTGTGTTGGTGACTGCGACATCCTCAATTTTCTGCCATAGTTTCATCAGGTCAATCACACTTTTGTTTGAAGTTGTCATTTGAAGTCCTTTTAAATTTATTTTAATTATTTCATTCTGCAAAATACTAATTTAATCAGGTAAAATTAAATTAAAATTTTAATAGCTAAATCTGACTTTATAGTTCAATTCCACTTCTTCACCTGCTTTCACGGGAACTTTAAAGATTACGTTTTGAGCAGCTTTTTTCTCCCATTTGATGTTAGATTTTAATATATCCCAGCCTGTACCAAGATATCGCAAGACTTCCACTTCGATATCATCGGTTTTTCTGTTTTTTATTGTTACAGAATAAGTCATTTCCGAAACTCTGTCTGAAATCCTTTTTTCGTCTTCCATTTTTTGCTCGGCGACTACGTCGAATGCGTCCCCGACCTTAAGTTTTAGCTTTTCGTTTTTGGGAGTGTGGTCAATCATATCTTCACCGATGAATTCAATACTCTGACCATCAGATTTGTATAATCTTACTTTACCTTTGGGCATTGGCATTCCGAGGTTGTTAGCGTCCTTATTTTCAAATTCAACCACAACAGCCACTTTCATTTTTTCCTGATTATAGGATGAAGTTTGTAGAAGAAATTTTTTCTTGATGGAAATATTAGAAGCTTCGAAAAGAGAAATCTGTTTAACTTCGTTGTTTGCAATTGTTGCAGGTCTCTGCAAATTGTAAATATGATATTCGAAAAATGATTTTTCTTCAAACTGTCTGTCAGACATTACTTCAGCTTTCAACATAACTCCTTTTCCCCTGCCGCCACGGATGTTATAATCATCAACCATATTCACATCACCAGCAACAAGTTTGAGCTTCGCTTCCGGGTAGGTGGCTCCGGAGCGGTTTTCAATACTAACCCATGAATTGAGGTCCATTTTCGAATCATCTTTGTTAAGCACAGCAACATATTCTGCATGCCATGTCATGCCGGCAGTCTGGTAGGAAATTTCAGTCTCCTGCTTTCCATCTTTTTTTGAGTCTACCTTCCAAACCAAGGCTGGCTTAGTAATCAATCCTTCAGGCAAAGCCCCCACAGCTATCTGAAAATCATCTAATTTCGGGAGCATAAGTAGTCCGCCGTCTTCTTTCTGAAGAACAAACTGATTGTTGTTAATTGAAAGCAATGTCCCCTCTATAAATTTTCCATCTTTAGAAGTGAGCTGAATCTTTTTATCAACATATTTAAAGAGAATTTTGAACATACTGACCAGATCGTATTGGAAATTTTGTTCAAGCACTTTTCCATCTAATTTGATATGGACGGAAGTCGGGTCAATTCTTTCGGCAACGTCCACTATTCGAAGTTCAGAAATTCCGCTTTTAAGTTCCACATCTCGTGTGTCCTTAACAACACCCAAGTCATTATTGTAAACTGTTACGTTTACTGACTTCCTGTGCTGTTGGCTGAATGAAGAATAAAAAACTGTCGAAATCAACAATGATAATAAAAAAATCCGTTTCATTTTTATCCTTTTGATTAATAGAAAAAAACTAATTATGGAAAACGAAACATATCTTAAAATATGATTATTTTTGGTAACTTTCTTATAATTATATTTGAAAAATTCTATTATTTTGCATTTCTGTTAATGTTTCTTAAGAAAAAGTAATATGGAAGAATTCGATAATATTAATTCCGAAATACCCGAACAGCCAAAAGTTAAAAGAAAATTCTGGAAGATTCTGGCTGTATTTTTATTTATAGGTATCCTTTTTATTTCTCTTTTTATAAGACTTTTTAACCTTCAGGTTATTAATTATTCGAAATACAAGGAACTTGCCCGACACCAGCATGAGTCGAAAATCCCGCTGAAAGCCGAAAGGGGGAATATCTATGACCGGAACGGTAATCTGCTTGCTTCGACCATCCATAGCATCTCTTTTGCTATTGACCCTTCATTGATAAAGGAGGAGAAAGACAGACTGAAAGTTAGTCAGGCTTTTGAAAACGCCTTAGGACTTCCTTCCGAAAAAATACTTAATAAAATTAATTCATCAAAAGGGTCTTTTGTTTGGCTTTTGAGAAGTATCTTACCCGGTGAAGCATCCAAACTCGATTCGGTCAATTATAAAGCTTTTATGAAAATAGAAGAGCCAAAAAGAAACTATTTGTTCGGCTCTGTCGGTTCGCAGGTAGTGGGTTGTACAGATATTGACAACCGTGGATTGACGGGTATTGAATTAGGATTGGATTCGTTGCTGCGTGGCACGAGTGGCTTTATGATTATGAACCGAGATGCTATCGGCAGACTTATGCCAACTGCAGATTTACCCAAAAACCCTGCTGTTCACGGAAATTCTGTTTATTTAACGATTGATATAAGACTACAAAGGATTGTCGAATACGAACTTGCTCTTGGAATAAAAAAATCCGGCTCAGCTTCCGGGACGGCAATAGCTATAAACCCAACAAACGGAGAAATTCTTGCTATGTCAACCTTGCCTTCGTTTAATCCTAATGATATTAGCCAGTCCGGTTCCGGTTCAATGAAAAACAAAGCAATAACAGATGTTTATGAACCTGGTTCCACGTTTAAACTAATCACAGCCGCTGTTGCTGTTGATGCCGATGGGTATGTCCCGGAAACACCCTTGGAAGGATATAATGGGATGCTGGACTTGACCACGGTAAAAATAATTGACGAACATCCCCTGGGTAAAACCACATTGGCTGAAGCAATGGAGAAATCGAGCAACATTGTTTTTTCATCCTTAGCAAACAAACTACCCACTGCTCAGTTTTATAAGTATATGCGAGATTTCGGTTTCGGACTGACATCCGGTATTGACCTGCCAGGAGAAGTTCCGGGTGTTATTAAAAAGCCTCAGGAAATGGATGCCGGTTTGAAAAGATTTATGGGATTCGGCTATGGCATTGCTGTTACTCCACTGCAAATGATAAATGCTTATTCAACCGTTGCCAACAATGGAATCATGCTGAAACCTCATATCATCAGTGCGATAACTAATAGTGTAGGCAAAATTCTTTATCAGGCTAAAACAGAAAAAATCAGACAAGTTATTTCAAAAAAATCTTCGGCTTTGCTAACACAAATGTTAATTAGGGTAGTCAATTCAGGCACCGGTGTTGCAGCCAGACTTGAAGGTGTCAAAGTAGCCGGAAAAACAGGAACAACTCAACAGTATTCAGGTGGCATTTATTCCAAAAGCAGTTATACAGCTTCATTTGCAGGATATTTCCCTGCTGAGGAGCCAAAAGTTGCGATTCTGGTTGTACTGGATAAACCTGTAGGTGATTACTATGGCGGTTCAACTGCTGCGCCTATTTTTCATGATATTGCAAAATCCTGGCTGGCATTGAATCCTGACTTAATTAAAAAAACGCAGAAAACTGAAAAAAATGATACTAAATTTATTCCTAATATCGTTGGCTTGTATGTAAAGGATGCCGAAATCGTATTGAAGAATTTTGGATTAATTTTGACCGATAAGAATAATCCCTATTCAATAATATCTTCTCAGGAACCCAAACCAGGTAATTACTTACAGAAAGCTGAAAAAGTTTCGGTGACTTTCCTGGAAGGAAAGAAATTCAATCAATCTTCTCAGAAAATAAATGTAGTAGGTATGACTGCAAGAAGAGCTATCGCTGCCCTGCATAATGCAGGATTTAAAGTAAAAATTGAAGGAAGCGGAAGAGTCTCTGAGCAGATGTGGTCAAAAGATTCGACCGGTAAGGCACTTTGTTATTTGAAATGCAAATGAGTTATTTTTTTACTCTGCCAAGAAAAATACAGATTACAAAGATAATCGCCTGAACAAGTATGATTGTAGCACCGCTTGGCATATCAAATAAAAATGATGCTACCAAACCTACAATCGAAGAGACTGCACCAAAAATAATCGAGAGAATAGTCATTCTGAAAAATGTGGATGAAACAAGCCTTGCCGAAGCTGCTGGTATTACAAGAAATGCTGCAATCAAGACAATCCCGACGAGTTTTATTGAAAGTACTATCGAAACAGCAATCAGTATGGATAATATGTAATCATCCGTTTTAACAGGCAATCTGTCCGATTTTGCAAGTTCCGAATCGAATGTGGCATAAGCCCATCGTTTCCAAAGTGAGAAAAAAGTCAGCAAGGTAATAAGACCAATGATAAAAGTTAGAAGCAAGTCAATTTTACTTACCGTTAGTATTGACCCAAAGAGAAAAGCAAATGCATCTGTCGAATATTCCTTCTTTAATGATATGAAAATTATACCTAATGCTACAGATACGGCAAATAAGATACCAATGGAAGTATCCATCTCAAGTTCAGTCTTATCCCTAATCAAGGTTATCAATATTGCTACGAAAACAGTAAATGGCAAGGCAACCCACAGAGGTTCAGAATTAAGAAGTAATCCTAATGCGATGCCCCCAAATGCAGCATGAGCCAGTCCATCTCCCATAAAGCTCATTTTTCTTTGTACTATGAAAGCACCGTAATAACTGCCGATGAAACCAACCAAAATTCCAGCTATAATAGCTCTTTGCATGAAAGGATAAGAAAGCATTTCAATCATGATGTTTCACTCCGAAATTCATTTCATGTTGATGACCGATATGACCGAATGCCATTCTCAGGTTTTCATCCCTAAAAGCTGTAGCAGGCGAATCAAAACATACTACAGTTTTATTGAGCAGCAGTACTTTGCTCGAATGATGATATGCTGCTTCCCAATCGTGAGTAACCATTATAACAGTTATATTTGAGGTATTCTGATATTCATCAATTAACCTGGTTATGTCTTTTTCTGCCGCTGAGTCAATTCCAGTGACAGGTTCATCCAGGAAAAGAAGTTTGGGTTTCCGAGCGATGCTTCTTGCTAAATATACTTTTTGCAATTCACCTCCCGACAGTTTACTAAGTGGTCTTTTGGAAAGGTGAGCCACACCAACCTGTTCCATCGCTTCAATTGCAAGCTTTTTTGTTGGGGTATTCATAAAACCCGACCAGTTACTGCTTATACCGGAAACTACGAGCTCTATTGGCAAAGCAGGAAATGAACGGTCGAGAGTTTTAATTTGTGGAACATAACCTATTAATCCTGAAGATATTTCATCTGGATTTTTTCCGAATATACGGGCATTGCCCTTTTCCGGTTTTATCAATCCCAGCAATACTTTGATTAAAGTAGATTTGCCGCCGCCGTTTGGTCCTACAATCGAAATGAAGGCACCTTCTTCCACTTGAATATTTATATCTTTCAAAGGGATGAAACTTCCGAACTGAACAGTAATATTTTCAAGAGAAATAGCAGTCATAATCATTATTTGAGTGCATTTTTGAATATTTTTGCATTAAATATTAAGTTTTCGGCATAGTCTGTTCTCCCTTTAGTACCGCCCAAAGGGTCAAGCTGGAAAACAGGAACATTCGCAGCTTCGGCTAATGCTTTGGCAGAAGCTTCAGGTAATTCGGTTTCGGAAAAAACAGCTTTAACTCCGAAATTTTTTATCTTCTCAATTAATTCAGTAATATATTTTGGTGTAGGTTCCTTACCTGGTGAAGTTTCTACGGATGCTAAATAATCCATACCATACCTTTTAATAAAATATCTGAATGACGGATGGAACAAAACTACTTTAGAACCTTTGATACCGGTTGTAATTTCCTCTAAATTTTTATCGAGCATATCAAGTTTTTTAAGAAAAATTTCTGCATTTGCTTTGTAATACTTTTCATTTTCGGGATTAATATCGGACATTTTTTGGCAAATCTTTGGGACAATTGATTTGATGATAATCGGGTCTGTCCAAAAATGCGGGTCAATAATTTTTTTCTCTCGCACTTCATCAAAGTACAATAAATAAGCCTTTTCAACAAAATCAAGGAGACAGATTTTTTTTGTTGGGGCTATATCTGCAGCCCAGCCGTCGATAGAAGGCGAAACATAAAACACTGCAAGCGATTTTTCCACGCTTTTCATGGTTTCTGTTCCGGGTGTGAATGTATGTGGCGATTCGCCGGGGGATAAGAGATTAATGACTTCTGCTTTTTCGCCTGCTATACTTTTAATTATTGATGATATTGGAGGATTTGATGCAACAAAAACAGGCTTAGTATGCTGTTTAACACATCCGGAAAATAATAAAAATATGAAAAAAACCGGCAGTATTCTTAAAATCATCAATTCCTCGAAAATAATTAAACTATTAAAACGAAATAACTATATTACTATTGAGTTTTGTTTAGAAATAAGGATTATTGTATTGAATTATGACTGGATGATTGTCGGATTAGGCAATCCGGGAGAAAAATATGCAGGAACGAGACATAATATCGGATGGATGGCTGCATTCGGGCTTTGTGAAAAGTATTCAGGGAAGTTAAAAAAAGGCTCTTCGATTTACTACTATGCCGATTTAAAAATTGAGAACCAATCCGTTCTTCTCGTTGTGCCGACAACATTCATGAATGCATCAGGGGAAGCAGTTAGAAAACTTAAGGAAAAATACGAAATTAATCCCTTTCAAATTGTTGTCATTTGTGATGAATACAATTTTCCACTTGGAAAGATTCATCTGAGAAAAGGAGGCAACGACGGCGGTCATAATGGTGTCACTTCCGTAATTGAAGAGCTTGGAACAATGGATTTTCTTAGATTAAGGTGCGGTATCGGTAAAAATTTCCCGCAAGGAGGGATGGTCAATTATGTTCTTTCAAATTTTCTTCCCGAAGAAATAGAGGAACGAAATAAAATGATAGTAAAAACTGTAGATGGGCTCACTTACCTGATGAAATTCGGAATAATACGGGCAATGACTGATATAAATTCAGAGAAATTGTGGAAAAAAGAAGAGGAAAATTAAAGTTATTTTGCACCATTCTTTGAATACGGTTTTAATGCTGAAATTATCGAAATGGCATCATCAAATCCCACTTCAATTGCAGCTATCTTTGTCCCACCATAATAATATCCGTATAAATGCAGAATTTCATAACCGTTATCAAGATATTTTAATAATTTTTTATCCATTCCGGATAAAATTTCCTTATAATAAAATATGGATTTTCTTCCTTTTCTTTTCGGAACAGCTTTGATGTCAAAAAGAAAATCCAAAGATTTCAACATTCCGGAATATGCAGTAGCACAAGCAGTTTTTACATATTTCTCATCAAGATAAAATTTGTCCTCTTTGCCGGCTAACTTTAAGGTTTCGGTCGCATTATCAATATAACGCATTGCTTCTTTGTATGGATTTACTGTTTTCATTTAAGATGTTACCTTGTTTTTGTCCTAATTTAAACGTAAGAATTATTTTATTATTTTTCTGATTGACCGACCTGTTGATTTAACTTTAGAAATTGATAAAAAAAAGCATTCATAACAAGAGAGTGGTTGATTTTTCCTGATAAAATCATTTCGGGTATTTCATTCAAAGGTACTCGAATTACATTTATATCTTCATTCCCGTCGAGTTGCTGTTCGGATACTTTTTCGCATCCTTTCCAAACGAAAGAGTAACATTCATTGTTCATAAATGCAGGATTTGGCAGTGTTCGACCGATTTGAAACGCCGCTCCCTCACCTTTGTAACCTGTTTCTTCCAAACATTCTCTTTCTGCTGCAATTCGTGGTTCTTCCCCCGGTTCGACGAGACCTCCGGGAACCTCTAACGTGACAGAGTCCGAACCATGACGATATTGCTCCACAAGTATCACGTGATTATCATGTGTTATGGGGATGATATTAACCCAGGAAGGTGAGTCCAGTACGACGAAATTTCCTTCTTTTTGCATTTTAGGGTGTTTGCGGCGATACATCGTGGCATTGAAAATTTTTAGATTGTAAGAATTAATAATGCCGATTGTATCCCATTTCTCAATCTTTTTATTCATATTCAAGTATTATCTTTCCTGTAATGATTTTCTGAATTGTTTCGGGGTATAAAGTATGCTCCTGTTCGAGTACTCTCGCAGCCAGGGTTTCAGGTGTATCATCAGAAAAAATCGGAACTGTTTTCTGGGCTAAAATCCTTCCATGGTCATAATGTTCATCAACTAAATGAACTGTTGGTCCTGTAATTTTCTCGTCTGCTTTCAAAACAGCTTCATGAACTTTCATTCCGTACATTCCATAACCACCGAATTTTGGTAAGAGAGCCGGATGAATGTTGAGTATTCGTCCTTTAAAATTTGTAAGTAATTTTCTGCCGATTTTTTTCATGTATCCGGCAAGAATCACTATGTTTATTTCATATTCTTCAAAAACTTCGACTATTGCATCGTCCAATAATTGCTCTTCAGGATGAGTATTCAAACTCAGATGATAGTATGGGATACCTTCTTTTTCGGCTCTTTTTAATGCACCTGATTCCGAATTATTAGAAATCACCACACTTGGCTCTGCATCGAGTGTCCCGTTTTTGCAGGCATCAATTATTGCCTGCATGTTACTGCCACCGTGGGAAGCAAGAAATCCCAATTTAAGCTTAACCATATTCCTCCCCAAAATAAAAAAGGAAATAATACTTTAATAAAAAACTAATATAACAAATAGTTTGTATTTTTGAATAAAACAGATTTTGGTGAACAAGGAATAAAATGGAAAAATTATATCTTATTGACGGTATGTCGGTCGTTTTCAGAGCTTATCACGCTATGTCCCGTTCGGGACTTAAATCACCGACCGGTGAATTGACTTCTGCAGTTTTTGCTTTCGTCAATATTATTACCAATCTTTTGGAAAAGGAAAAACCAGAGCATATCGCTGTTGTGTTCGATACCTCTGCTCCTACCTTCCGGCATGTAATGTATCCTTTGTATAAAGCCAACAGAGATGCTTTTCCCGAAGAACTTGTTCCCCAATTAGCAAGAATTAAAGAATTTTTAGACCTTATTTCAATCCCCCGTATCGAACTCCCCGGTTATGAAGCAGACGATATTATAGGCACTCTTTCAAAGGAAGCCTCCGACGAAGGTGTAAATGTAGTTTGCCTTACTTCCGACAAGGATTATTATCAGCTCGTAAATGCTCATGTTAAGCTTTATAAGCCTGCGAAACAGCCTGGAGATGATTTTGATGTTGTCGGATTGCCTGAAGTGATTGATAAATTTGGCGGAACGCCTGCTCAAGTCATTGACGTGCTTGCGCTTATTGGTGATACGTCTGATAATGTACCCGGAGTGAAAGGCATTGGGGAGAAGACGGCAATCCCACTTATTCAGAAATTTGGCTCTGTAGAGCAACTCTATGATAAAATTGACGAAGTGGAAAAAGATACCGTAAGGTCGAAATTGATTGATGATAAAGAAAAAGCATTTCTTGCCAAAGTACTTGTTACAATTAAGACCGATGTTCCGTTGGATATTAAATATCACGAGTTAGACTGGAAAACTCCAAAATTCAAAGAATTGGATTCGTTTTTCGGATTAATGGGTTTTAATA
>Ga0172370_10001778_pt1 | contig 32110 bp, 20 predicted proteins | sample LakKiv5m_FD_114538 | JGI IMG/M metagenome (GOLD analysis project Ga0172370, IMG submission 114538) | Freshwater microbial communities from Kabuno Bay, South-Kivu, Congo - kab_022012_11.5m | ecosystem: Environmental > Aquatic > Freshwater > Lake | place: Democratic Republic of the Congo...
ACGGCGTCGGCGCCCGCGTCGATGAGCCGGTGGGCCAGCTCGCGCTGGCGCTCCGACGGCCGCGACTCCCCCTCCCAGCCCCAGTGCAGGAACGGGATCACCAGGTCGGCCCCGGCGGCGCGCGCGACGGCCAGGTCGTAGAGCAGCTGCTGCTCGTCGCACCAGGCCACGCCCGGCGACGACGCCTCGGCCTCGAAGGCGCGCGGCTTGAACTCGTTGCACGCGACCAGCGCGACGTTCACGCCGTGCAGCCCGATGAGCGCGGGCATGTGGGCCTCGACCAGGTCGCGCCCCGCCCCCACCCGCGGCACGCCGGCCCGGTCGAGCAGCTGCAGGGTCTCGACCAGCGCCGCGTCACCGAAGTCGCCCGAGTGGTTGTTGGCGAGCGAGACGGCGCCCAGGTGGCGCTTCACGACCTCGAGCGCGCGCGGGTGGGCCCGGAAGGCCCAGGGCTTTGGCACCTCGACGCCCACGGTCGCCACCGGGCACTCGAGGTTCGCGACGACGAGGTCGGCGTCCGCCAAGAGCGGCGCCACGTGCGCCAGCGGATCCTCGCCCTTCGCCAGGGTCTCGCCCGGACCGTCGTCGAGCATCACGTCGCCCACGAAGACCAGCGTCACGGTCCCGGGGCTCGCCACCGCCCGGGAGGCCAGGAGGAAGGCCAACACCATCGCCGGCCGCGTCATCCGACTTCGCCAAGGCTTCGTCGGACAGGTGGCCCCCTTCATGGATTCCCCCACGCGCACCAGAAGCGCAGCTCGCTGCCGAGGTCGGGTTCGTAGACCAGGTGCAGCCCCGTGAAACCGTAGCGGCCTGCCCCGAGCGACGTCGAGGGGGCGTCGGCGCTCGCGTCGGGGTACGGGGGCACGAGCTTCACCTGCGCCAGGGGCACGTCGCCGCCTTTGGTCACGTGGAGCACGGTCAGGTCCAGCGCCGCCCGTTCCGCGGGCTCGGCCATCCACACGGCCCGGAAGGCGAAGCGACGCCCCACGGGCACGGCCTGGACGCGGTAGGGGTCGGTGGTGGGGCGCACGTCGATCACCACGGGCTCGTCGGCGTAGGTGACAGTGCAGCGCAGGGAGGGCGCGGGCGCCGGGGGAACGGCCGTGGTCGCAGGAGGCGCGCCGGCCAGGAGCCACGCCCCCGCCAGCAGGACGAACGACGGGATCACAGCGTCCACTCGGCGGGATCGGCCACCACGGCGCAGTCGACGAAGGTGGCGCCGGCCGGGTTCTTGAAGGGCGAGTTGCAGTACTCGAAGAGCAGGCCGAAGGCCTCGGGGGGCACGGCGGCCTGGCTGGTCGACGGCCGGAAGCCGCCGCCGTACTCGCCATCGGGCAGCGCCCACAGGTCCCAGTTGGGCCAGGCCGCGAGCTCGGTCGCCGCCTGGGCGAAGTACTGCTGCACGTGGCGCGCCTCGGCGGCCGTGAGGGGCAGCCCCAGCGACGCCGACTGCACCAGCAGCACCGCCATGTCGCGCGGCCAGTTCGCGCTGGTGGCGCCGGGGTACTTGGTCTCGGGGTCCAGGAAGTTGTCGATGCGCTTGGTCATGCCCTCGAGGTTCAGCTTCGCGAGGGCCACCTTGCCGTGCACCAGCGCGAGGCCGAGGGCGGCCATGTGGTAGTCCCACACGATGGGGATGTTGTAGTAGTGCGCGGTGGCCGCGAACTTCTCGTACACGGTGTACCAGCCGTCGTTGCAGGCGCCGTTGTCGTAGGTCGTGCCGTCCTTCTCCCAGGTCTTGGTCTCGCCGTAGGCGATGAGGTCGGCCGAGATGCGCGCGGTGCACTCGTTGTTCGGGTCCAGCTTGACGTACCACGCGTAGCTGCCCAGATCCTGCTCGGGCACCAGGCGCGCGGTGCCGTCGGGATCCTTCGTGCGGATCTCGTAGGCGTGGTCGACGATGTCCTTCTGGAAGCCCTTCATGAGGTTCAACGTGTCGGTGCAGGCCGCCTTGACGTTGGCGTCGGGGGCGTCCTCGGCGGCGTAGTACAGGAAGGTGGTGGTGCGGGCGATGGCGCGCACGTCGTCCTTCGAGCGCATGTTGGTGACCCACTCGTAGCCCCAGGTGGGGTTGTGAGGCCACTCGAAGGTATGGGCGTTCCAGCCGTCCTCGATCTTGTACGAGTCCGAGAACTCGATGCGCTTCCTCCGCCCGTCGTCGTGCCAGGTGTCGGCGTCCAGCACGAACTCGTGGTCCATGGGGAAGATGGCGCGCGCCATGAGGAAGGGCGCGGGGTCGTTCTCGTCCCACACGAAGCCGCGCACCACGGCACCCAGGCCGTAGCAGTACTGCTCGGTCAGCTTGCCGAGCTCCCAGTCGTGGGTGAGCAGGTAGCCGTTCAGCACCGTGGACAGGTACATGGACCCGTCGATCCACATGTTGTGCTCACCGCCGTGGTGCTGGAAGGTGACCAGGTCGCCGGCCTTGGTGGCGCTGACGTCGTTGTGCCAGGCCAGGTAGGGCTGCTTGCCGGTCGAGGCGTCGACGCCCATCGAGATGCGCAGGAGCCAGCGCGCGAAGCCCACCGACTTGTAGGTGCCCATCACCTTCTTGGTGAAGGCCAGGGTGTCGGCCGCGGGGATGGGCTCGCCCGCCGCTGGGCGCGTGTACGCGAAGGGCAGCTCGCGCGCGGGGAAGGGGATGTCGACCGGCACGTCGGAGATCGCCTCGACCGCCTCGACGGCGTCGGGCACGTCCGCGGGGGGTACGTCGGCCGGCGGAACGTCCGCGGGGGGCACGTCGGCCGGGGGGACGTCGACGGTGGCGTCCTCGATCACGTCGATGCCAGGCACCTCGGTCGGCATATCGCTGCCGACGCCGTCGTTCGAACCGCAGGCCAGGGCCAGGGCCAGCACCGCACCGAGCATCGCGAATCGCCGCATGGTTCCTCCCCCGCAGATGAGACCGCGTCACGGGAGAGCATAGCGATCCCGGCGCGGGCGGGAATCGAAATCAGCCGACGATCAGCGACCCGCCTTTTCCCGCTCGACAAACGCCCGTACGAGCCCGACATCGACCGCCGTGGCCGGGTCGGGGGCTCCCAGGCGCTCGAAGAGCGTGGACAGGTCGATGTGGCTGGGCGCGCCGCGGCGGTGGAACAGGTCCATGACCGCCGAACCGCTCTCCTGCACGCTGGGATTCAACATGGGGAAGAAGACGTGCAGGGGGTTGCCGGGACCTGCCTGGTCCAGGCGCTGGCGCCAGACCGCGAAGGGCTCGAGCCTCAGGTCGGCGCCCGCCCGTTGGACGAGTTGCACCAGGTCGACCCAGGGCGTGCCCACCGGGCTCGTGAGCACGTTGAAGGTGCCGCCGAGAGCCGAGGGGTCGCGCGCGAGCCCGACGATGGCGCCGGCCACGTAGTCGACGGGCGCGATGTAGAACAGCACGTCGAGGTCGGGCGCACTCCCGAGGGCCAGGCAGCCGCGCAACAGGCGAATGAGGAAGTCGCGGTCGTTGGCGTAGCCGGTCGTGCCGTGCCAGCCGATGAAGGGGGGGCGATAGATGCTGACGGGGACGCCGCGGCGACGGGCCTCGGCCGCCAGGGCCTCGCAGGCACGCTTGCCCTCGCGGTAGCCGCCCTCGCCGTGGAAGAGCGGGGCGTCGGGGCGCACCGTGCGGCCAGCGTACTCGGGCGTGAGCATGACCGAGAAGCTCGAGACGAAGTGCACCGGTTTCAGGTGATCCGTCGTCGCGAGGCGTAGCAGGTCGACGAACGAGAGCACGTTGGCCGGACGCAGGTCTTCGTACGAGAACAAGAAGTTGACCACGTAGCCGACGTGGTAGATCTCGTCGAGCTGCCCCGCGAGGGCCTGCCAGCGCTGGTCCGACAGCCCGAGGTGCGGCCGGGCCAGGTCCCCCGCCACCGCGACGACGCGAGCGGCCAGGTCGGCGTGCCAGAGATGCGCTTCCTCCAGCCTGGCGCGAAGACGCCCGAGCGCCCGGACGTCGTCGTCGGCCTTGACGAGACAGTGCACGGTGGCGCCGGTACGGCGGCAGAGCTCGGCCGCCACGAAGGCGCCCAGGAAGCCGGTGGCGCCGGTCAGCAGGACGTGACGCGGGCCGCCCTCGCGAACGGCCGTCCGCGGGAGTCCCTCCGGCGGGACGATCTCGGCGGGCAGCACCTCGGCGGCGGGTCCACGGTTCGCGATGACCGGGGAGGCCCCCGCCGGAGCCTCCGCCTGCTGCGCCGCCGGCGTTCCCGATCGCGACGGCGAGGCGGCCTCCACCTGGGACAGAACGGCGTCGGCTACCTGCCGGGCCGAGTCGCCCTTCAACAGGGACAGCACGTTCAACGTGACGGGCAGAGCCTTCTGCACCCTGCCCCGCAGGTCGCTGGCGATGAGCGAGTCGAGCCCCTGGGCCAGCAGCGAACGGTCGGGCTGCAAGGCCTCGCGGGGTAGCCCCAGCACCTCGGCCGCCTGCCCGAGCACGAAGTCGTGCACCAGGTCGCGGCGGGCGGCGGCGTCGACCAGGGCGTCGAGCCTCTCGCGGAGACCGCCGGGAGCATCCTTGCCGGCGCCGGAGCCGCCACCCTGGGCGGCTGCGCGGCGGACGACCAGCTTCGCGAGCAGGCGGCGCCGGGGCTCGACCTCGTACAGGGGCTTGAAGGTAGCCCACTCCACGTCGCCGACCGTTGCTTCCGTCGCTCCGTCGGCCAGCAGGTCGTCGAGCGCGGCGAGCGCCAGGGCCGGCGGCATCGGCCGAAGCCCGGTGCGCTCGAGGAAGCGCGTGTGCTCGGCCTGCACGGCCATGCCGCCCTCGCCCCACATGGCCCAGTCGACCGACAACCCGGGCAAGCCCAACCGGCGCCGCAGCTGCACGAGGCCGTCGAGGACGTGATTGGCCGCTCCGTAGCTGGCCAGCAGCCTCGAGCCCCAGATCGCCGACGCCGACGAAAAGGTCACGAAGAAATCGAGAGCACGTTCCCGGGTGAGCCGGTGGAGAACCCAGCCACCAGCCACCTTCGAGGTCGCCTCGGCCCGCAGGTCGGCCCGCGTGACGTCGGCCGCGAGCTTCGGTACGACCACGCCGGCCGCGTGCACCACGCCCTTCAGGGGCGGCAGCGCGGGGTCGTCGAGCACCCGACCCATGGCGGCCTCATCGGCGACGTCGATCGCCGCGACGGTCACCGAGACGCCCTGCCCTTCCAAGGCCAGGAGCGTGCGCGCGCGCGCGTCGCCATCGGCGGCGAGGCGCTCCCACCCGGACCGGGGCGCGTAGCCCGAGCGCCCGGTCAGCACCAGGTGACGGGCGCCCCGCGCGACCAGCCAGCGCGCCAGCTCGAGCCCCAGCGAGCCGAGCCCCCCGGTCACCAGGTACGTGGCGTCGGCCGTGCACGCGGGCGCCGCCGTGGCCGTCGGCGTGGGCCGGCGCACGAGCCGCGGGCAAAGGCGCCGCCCTCCACGCAGCGCGATCTGGTCCTCCACGTCGGCGCGCCCGAGCTCCGCGGCGAGGGCCGCGATCGGGGTCGTCGCGTCCAGGTCCACCAGCCCGCCCCAGAACGAGGGGTGCTCGTGTCCCAGGGAGCGCCCCAGGCCCCACAACCCCGCCTGACCTGCCGCCGGCGTCGCCGTGTCGCCCCTGACGACCTGGGCGTGGCGCGTCACGACCCACAACGCCCGTTCGGGCGCGTCCGGCCGACGGGCCAGGGCCCGGGCCACGTCGATCACGGTCCCGCAGAGGTCGACGTGGGCGTCCAACAGGGCGTCGCCCGACACGTCGCCGTCGGGCGCGTCGAGGCCTCCCAGGAAGACGACGCGGGACAGCGGGGCCCCGTCGACGTCACAGTCGGCGAGCAACTGGTCGACGGCGGCGGGCGATCGCAACTCGGGGGCTCGCCAATCGCGCACGACGACGCGGTGTCCCGCGGCCGCGAGCAGCCGTTCGAGCTCGACGGCCACGCCGACCGAGTCGGCCAGCAGCAGCCACGTACCAGGTGTCGACGCGGTCCGCAGGGTCGCACCACCGGCTTCGTCCCAGTCCACCTCGAAGATCCACTCGGCCACGCCGGCGCGCGCCACGTCGGCGCGGTCCACGGCCTGCACCTGGAGCCCGAGGGCCAGCCCCCAGGGCTCGCCGTGCTCGTCGACCAGCAGCACGTCGGCCACGTGCCGACCGGGCGCCTGGGCGCCCTTGCGTCGCACCACGTGGCTCGCGACCAACCGCCCCGGCGAGCGCAGGACCACGAGCCGCTCGAGACCTACGGGCATGTAGGTGCGCGTGGCGTCGTCACCGTCGGCCGGCAGGGCCGCCCCCATCACCTGCAGGCAGGCGTCGAGCAACGCGGGGTGCACGTTGAAGTCGTGCGCGAGATCGGGCAACAGCACGCTGCCAAGGGCCTCGCCATCGGTCCTCAAGACCTCGCGTACCGCCTGGAAGGGACCGCGATAGTCGATGGCCCGGGCGAGGAAGCCCGCGTAGTGGTCCCCGGCAGCGACGGTATCGGAGCACCTGGCGCGAACCGCGGCCAGGTCCAGCGTGGCGAGCGCCTTCGCAGCCCCCGGCGTCACCACCACCTCCCCCGAGGCATGGCGGGTCCACGAGACCGCGGACTCGCCACCGGCACGACTCGAGACCTCGAAGCGCGCGCGACCTTCGCCGTCCGGCACCAGGCGCGTGTGCAAACGTCGACCCGTCTCGCCGAGGATCAGGGCCCGGTGGAACACCACGTTCTCGAGCGGCACGTCCCAGCGCCCCCAGGCGACGAAGCAGGCTTCGCGCACCAGCTCGAGGTAGCCCGTAGCCGGGAACACGGCGTAGCCCTGCACGCGGTGATCGGCGACCCACGCGAGGCTCGCCAGGTCGGCGTCGAGCTCGAAGGCGTGCTCGCCCGGGCACGCTGGTGACTCGGTGTGGTGCACGACCAGGGGCTGGTCCGTCCCCGACCGCGTCCGCGCGTTACCTGTCCGCAACGGTCGATCGAGCCAGCACCGCTGGTGCTCCCAGGGAGTGGGAGGCAGCGGCGCGACGCGCGTGGGGTGTGGGAAGAGCCGCTCGATCGCCAGGCTGGCGCCGTGGACGTGCAACGCCCCGGCAGCGGCGAGCAGGGTCTCTCGGTCGCCAGCGTCACGCCGCAGCGACGGCACGACCACCACATCGACCCCCGCCGCCGCCGCGTTCTGGTGCAGGGCATTCTGCAGCACGGGGTGTGGTGACAGCTCGAGGAACACGCGCGCACCCGCGGCGAGCAGCTGCTCGGTCACCTCGCGGAAGCGCACGGGCTCGCGCATGTTGCGGGTCCAGTAGGCGCCGTCGAAGGCCGCGTCGTCGGCCCGCGCGCCGAGCACCGTCGAATAGATCGGCACGCGCGCCCCGCGCGACGGGATCGTCCCCGCGACGTCGCGGAGCAGGGGCATCAGCGGCTCCATGTGTGGGCTGTGGCCCGCCACTTCGACCCGCAGCTCGCGACAGAAGATCTCGCGCGCCTTCAAGCGACGCACCACGTCGGCCACGGCGTCGGGATCACCGGCGAGCGTGCACGACGTGGGAGCATTGCTGGCAGCGACCGAGAGCCGCCCCGGGTACTCGTCGGCCAAGCGGCTGGCGTCGTCGAAACCGAGCTCGACGGCCGCCATGGCGCCCTTCCCCCTGGCCCGGCTCATCACGCGTCCCCGGTGCAGGATCAGGCGGAGCGCCTCGGCCAGGTCGAGCTTGCCGGCCACGAACGCTGCGGTCACCTCGCCCATGCTGTGCCCGACCACCGCGACCGGCTCGACGCCCAGCGACGCCCAGGTCTCGGCCAGCGCTGCCTGCACGGCGAAGAGCATCGGCTGCGTGTACTCGATGTCGTCGACCCGCGACGAGGCCTTATCGTGCTGCAGCTCCTCCAGGAGCGACCAGCCGGCCAGGGGTCGGAACACGGCCTCGTACCGGTCGATCGCCCGTCGGAAGTACGGCTCGGACGCGAGCAGCTCGCGGGCCATGGCGTACCACTGCCCTCCCTGCCCGGGGAAGACGAACACCACCCCGCGCGACGCTTCGGGCTGCACGGCACCCAGCGTGGCCGTCCGCGTGGGCTGACCCTCGGCCACCGTCCCCAGGCGTTCGATCGCTTCGGCGACCGAAGTGGCCACCAGCGCCAATCGATGGGGAGCGTGGTCACGTCGCAGGGCCGCCGTCGCGGCCACGCGCTCCAGTCCCAGGCCCGCTCCCCGGGCGGCCAGGAAGCGCTGCAGGCGCCCGGCCGACCGCTCCACGCCCCCTCGGGAGCGCGCCGACAAGAGGAGCAGCGTCGGACCACCGTCGACCGGCGGCATGCCGCCCGTCACGGACGCGGGCGCTTCGGCCAGCACCACGTGAGCGTTGGTGCCCCCGAACCCGAACGCGCTCACGCCGGCCAGGGCCTCGCCCGGAGCGGCGGGCCAGGGCTCGACTCGGTCCTGTACGCGCACGTTCAGCGCGTCGAAGGCGATGTGCGGGTTCGGCGTGCGGAAGTGTACCGTGGGCACGAGCTCGCGGTACCGGAGGGACAGCGCCACCTTGATCAGCCCGGCGATACCGGCCCCGGCCTCCAGGTGCCCGAAGTTGGACTTCGCCGAGCCCACGCGGAGAGGCAGGTCGGGAGAGCGATCGCGTCCGAGCACCGCCGCCAGGGCCTCGACCTCGATGGGATCTCCCAGGTGCGTACCGGTGCCGTGGGCCTCAACGTACTGCACCTTCGCGGGCGACACCCCCGCGTCCTGGTACGCAGCGGCGAGGGTGGCCTGCTGGGCGAGCCCGTTGGGCGCCATCAAGCCATTGGAGCGCCCGTCGCTGACGACCGCGCTGCCCTGCAGTACGGCCCACACGTGGTCACGATCGGCCACGGCTCGCGACAGGGGCTTCAGGATGACCACGCCCGCACCCTCGGCGCGCGTGATCCCGTTGGCGGCGGCGTCGAAGGTGCGGCAGCGCCCCTCGGGAGACAGCACGCCCGCCTTGGTGAACGCGATGCTCACGTCGGGCGACAACAGGGCGTTCACGCCGCCCGCCACCGCCAGCTCGCACTCGCCCCGGCGCAGGGCCGCCATGGCCAGGTGCACAGCCACCAGCGACGACGAGCAGGCAGAGTCGACCGCCAGGCTGGGACCGTGCAGATCGAACTGGTAGCTGATGCGATTGGCCGCGATGGACAGGGCGGCCCCCGTGCCGTAGTACGCGTCGATCCCCGTGCGCTCCTCGAAGAGGTGCCGCGAGTAGTCGAACGAGCTGATGCCCACGAATACGCCCGCGCGCACCCCGGCGACCGCGCGCGGCGTCAGGCCGGCCTGCTCCAGGGCTTCAGAGGCCACCTCCAACAGCAGGCGTTGCTGGGGATCCATGCGGGCGGCCTCCCGCGGCGTGATATCGAACGCGGACGGGTCGAACTGGTCGATGTCGTCCAGGAAACCGCCGGCCAGCGAGCACACCTTGCCTGGCGCCGCCGGGTCGGGGTCGAAGAGACCCTCGACATCCCATCGGCCGGCTGGCACCTCGCGCACGGCGTCGACGCCGCCGCGGAGCAACTCCCAGTAGGCCTCGGGGCCCTCGGCACCGGGGAAACGGCACCCGATGCCCACGATGGCGATCGGCTCGTGCGTCGCGGCCGCCGGGGTCGACGCGACCAGGTCGCGCGTGGCGCCCGGCCCCCCTTCGAGGTGGCGCACCAGGCGATCGAGGGTCGGATGGTCGTACAGCAACGTCGCCGGCAGGCGCCGACCCAGGTGCTTCTCGAGGTCACCCACCAGGATCAGCCCTTCGCGCGAGTCGAGCCCCAACTGGGCGAAGGGCCGGTGCTCGTCGAGCTCGGCGGAGGTAAGGTGCAGCCGCTCGGCCAGGGTCGCGCGCAGCCAGTCTCGCAGGGCCGAAGCGGCGCCTCGTCGCGACACCGGTATCGGCGTCGACGCTCCGGGGCTCGCGGGCTCCGGCGTGGCCACCGCGCTCGCCTGCGGGCCGTCCTCGGGAAGGGCCCCGGCCTGCCACTGCTTCACGACCTCGAATCCGCTCGACAGGAACGCCGATCGGCACGCACGTCGCTGGATCTTGCCGCTGGACGTCTTGGGGATGGAGCCGGCCTTGATGAGCACGATGGCCCAGGGGTCGACACCGTGTCCCTCCGTGACCACCGCGCGGATCGCGCGCAGCGTGTCGTCGAAGCACGGCGGGGTGTCCAGCTTCGGCGCGAAGGCCTCCACCTGCGCGTCGGGCAGGCGGCGGTTCTTCCACTCCGAGGTGTCGTCCTTGTAACGACGCTGCACCTCCTGCACCACCACCAGGCGCTCCTCGCCCCCGACGTCGACCGCGAACACGGCGTTGCACCCGGGACGCAGCGTGGCGGGGTCCGCCTCTTCCACGGTCTTCTCGACGTCCTGGGGGTACAGGTTGCGCCCGCGGATGATGACCAGGTCCTTGCGGCGCCCGCAGATGAAGACCTCGCCCCGGTCGGACACGAAGCCCAGGTCGCCCGTGCGCATCCAATCGGTACGGTCGTCTCCGGCCACGTGCGCCTGGAACACCTCGGCCGTCACCTCGGGCCGATGCCAGTAGCCACCGGCGATCGAGGGGCCCTTGACCCAGATCTCGCCGACGCGGTTGGCCGGCAAGACCTCCCGCGTCTCGGGGTCGACGATCTCGAGATCGATGTACGCGCGACCCACGCCGACCGCCAACTGGCCGTCGGGGTCGTCCTCGGTGGTCGCCACCACGCGATTCGCCTCGAGCTCGCTCTTCCTGACCGGCAGGACGAGCGGAGGGTCGAGCGGATCGCTGCACGACACGACCAGCGTGGCCTCGGCCAGGCCGTAACCTGGCGAGAACGCCTCGGCCCGGAAACCGGCGGGCCGGAAGCGATCGATGAACCGCCGGAGAGTGGCCGCGCGCACGGGCTCGGCGCCGCTGTAGGCCGTATGCCACGCCGAAAGGTCCAACCCCGCCAGATCCTCGTCGGTGACCCGCGCCAGGCAGAGCTCGTACGCGAAGTTCGGGGCCCCCGAGACGCCGGCCTTGTAGCGCGAGATGGCCTTCGGCCAGCAGGGGGGGTTCTTCAGGAAGGCGACGGGCGGCATGGCCACGCTGTGGCACCCGAGGAACACGGGCCGCGTCCAGCCGTCGATGAGGCCCATGTCGTGGTAGTTGGGCAGCCACGTCACGGTGGTCTCGCCGGGCACTCCGCGGAACATCTTCGTGAGCAGGTCGTAGTTCAGGAGCAGCGCGCGATGGCTGACGATGACGCCCTTGGGATCGCCGGTCGAGCCCGACGTGTACTGCAGGAACGCAACCTCGTCGAGCGTGACGCCCGGATCGACCCAGTCGGCGTGGCGCGACCCGCCGTCGGCCTCGTCGACGGCCAGCCAGGTGCGCGAGGCCAACCGCGGGGCATACTCCAGGGCCGCCGACCCCATCGCGCGCATCTGCGACGTCGTCAGGATCACATCGGCCTCGCAGTCTTCGACGATGGCCAGGAAGCGCGGCAGCGTGCGCGACAGGCGCTTCATGTCGGGCGGATACAGCGGAACGCCCATTGCCCCCGCATACAGGCAGGCCAGGAACCCCACCAGGAACTCGGGCCCCGGCTGGAACATCAGGATGACGGCCTTCCCGCGAACGTCGCGCTGCTGGAGCAGCGCCGCTACGTGACGCGACGCGCGGTCGAGGTCACGGAACGTCAGGCGGGCCGCCTCGGTCTCGCCGTCGGCGAGGAACGTAAGGGCCGGCCGGTCGCCGTGGTCCTCTGCGCGCCACCGCAGGATGTCGGCCAGGCTGCGCACCTCGATGGTCGCGGGGACGTCGGAGGGACGGGGCGTGCAGGGGTGCATGAAACCTCCTCAGGCAGGCAGGGGCGCACCGCTCCGCAGGTGGGCGGTGGCCAGCAGGTACGGTGAAGCGCCGAGCCAGTGCGCGTCGAGGCGCGCGGGATCGATGCCGTACGTCGCGGGCCAGTCCAGGCGGGCCGAACCGGTGGGCAACGGCCAAGCCGCAACCTCGCGCAGGTCGAGCCGGCACGGCAGGGTCGGATCGAGCGCCTTGAAGGCGGCTTCCTTCAGGCAGAATCGCGTGAGCGTCGCCGTCCAGCGCGACGACGGTGGCGCCTGTCGAAGAGCCGCGGACTCGGCAGGCGAAAGCACGCCGGCCTCCAGGTCGGGGTGCTCCGGGGACAGCACCTCCAGGTCGATCCCCACGGGTCCGGAGCCGGGCGGTCCGACCAGGGCCACGGCCATCATCCCTGCGGAGGTGGCCTTGTGGCTGATCGAGGCCGCGACCGTCGGCGGGAGGAGCGGGGCTCCTGCCGGCGTCGACAGGACAGGAGAGGGCACCGCCCGCGCCGACCGCTCGAGCGCCAGGCGCAGCGCGAGGCGGCCGGCAAGCCACGCACGGGCCCGGGGAGCGGGCCAGGCCAGCGCGTGCCCGATCTCGGCCGGGTGCAGGCGTCGGGCGAGCTCGGGCGGCAAGTCGGCCACGTCGGCGTCGGCCGCGAGCAGGTAGCCCACGCATACCCCGTGGGCGAGCGTCCGCTCGAACACCACTCCGCTCATGATCGGGCCGGGCCCTCCCCGTTCACGGCGAAGATGGGGAAGTACTCGGTGCGCCCGGCGGCGTAGTCTTCGGCCAGGCGCGGGATCTCGTCGAACGAGTAGACGCGCTCGGGCGGAGGCGGCAGCCAGTTGCTGCCGTCGGCGAACGCCACCGCCTGCCAACCCTGGCTGAAACGCGCGTAGTGCGTATGGATGTGCTGGTGACGCTCGATGCACTCGATGGCGCGCGCGAGGTTCAGCTGCATGCCCTCGCGCCAGCCGGCGGTCGTGACCACGCCCTCTCGGGCCAGCGCCTTCAGGGTGGCCCGGAACACGGGCTCTCCGATCATGTCGATGAAGATCTGCACTTTGCGTCCCTGGGTGCGCTCGACCACGTCGGCCAGGAAGACCTCTTCCGACGCGCGGTAGGCGCGGGCGTACTCGGCGTCGCGCGCATAGCGCTCGTGGTCGTACACCAGGTTGCCGAACTGCCGGCGGTCGAGCGCGGTCAGGCCCATGCGCTCGATCAGCTTCAGCTTGGCGTCGGAGCCCGACAGCATCACGCAGCGCGCGCCGTAGCGCTTCGCGAGATCGAGCTCGGCGAGGGTGACCCCCCCTCCCCAGCCCCAAACGTGGATGGCCGCCAGCTCGTGGGCCGAGACCGACAGGCGATAGGTGCCGTGCGCCATCTCCCAGTTGGACCACGCGGTGATGTAGCGCAGCGAGAAGCCGGCCCACTGCTCCAGCGAGTGCGCTGTGTTCGGCGGCAGCGGGATGAACTGGCGGTCGGTGCCCTTCATGAGCGTGGACAGGCAGCCGATGGTGCCGGGCGCGTCGTACGCGAAGATGGTCTTCGGGAAGCCGAACCAGTCCTCGTCGCCCACGCAGAACACGATGGCACGTTGTCCTGGGCGCACGGTCTTCACCTCGCGGCCCACGTCGACGATCTCGACCACGCCGGCGTTGCCGAGCACGACGCGCTCCTCCTTTCGGAAGCGACACACGTCGATGGGCCTCCGCTTGAGCGCGTGGCCCATGTTGCCCTCCCAGCAACCGTACAGGGGCGCTGCGATGACCTCGTGCTCGGAAGGCGGCGGAAGCTCGAACGACTCGCGCACCAGTCTGGCCGGCGAACCCTCCCTCGCCTCGTCGTCCGTGGCGCGGTACAGGAACCAGGCGTCAGCTCGCATGGGTCTCCAGAGAGGTCGACGATATTCGCCGATCGTACGCTACCCTGACGCCATGTGAAGTTTTTCGCTGGCCCGGGCTCAGCGCGTGTGGCACGGCTGCTCGAGCCCGTAGCCCTTCTTCTTGTCCTCGGCCTTCAGGAGGAAGGCGAAGACGATGGCCACCACGCCGAAGCCGACGAAGATGGCCATGGGGAGCATGTAGTCGTAGGACACCACGGTCACGTCCTGGGGCGTGCCGTCGATCACCTTCTTCACGACCTCCTTGCTCGTCACGCAGTACGTGTCGAGCACCCAGCCGATCAGGTAGGGCGCGGCCATCAGGGCCACCAGGTTCTGCAGGTAGAAGATGAGGGCGTAGGCCGTTCCCAGCTGCCGCTCGAGCACCAGCTTGGGCACCGAGGGCCACATGGCCGACGGCACCAACGAGAAGCCGATGCCCAGCAGGATCATGGCGAAGACGGCCAGCAGCCAGTGGCTGAAGAGGGGCACCGTGAAGAGCACGTGCACCAGGATGATCAGGGCCGAGCCCAGGATCATGAGCGTGGCGCCCCGGCCCTTCTCGTCGTAGATGCGGCCGAACAGGGGCGTGAGCAGCATGGTGCCGAAGGGCAACATGGCGGGGATGAGGCCCGACAGGCTCTCGGAGACGCCGAACTTCTGCACCATCAGGTCGGGCGCGTACTTGAGGAACGGGAAGACGGCCGAGTAGAAGAGCGCGCACAGGGCCGCGATGTACCAGAAGCCGCGGTTCGACAGGATGTCGCCGATGTCGGACAGGCGGAAGGCCTCGTCGGGGTTGGCCCCGCCCCGGTCGGGCTCGGAGGCGGCGAGGCGGCGATCCATGGCGCAGTACACCAGGAAGGCCACCAGCCCGACGGCCAGCGCGAGCACGCCCACCAGGATGGGCGTCGAGACCTTGAAGGCGGCGGCGATGGGCGCGCTGCCGCCGAGCGCGAGGCCCGTGCCGATGCGGGCGATGGCCACCTGCAGGCCCATGGCCAGCGCGAGCTCGTAGCCCTTGAACCAGCGCACCACGATCTTCGAGGCCGTGATGCCGACGAGCTCGAGGCCCATGCCGAAGGTGGCGTAGCCGAACGAGGCCAGCAGGACCTGGGCGTTCGTGCCGAGGAGCAGCTGGCCGTCGAGCGTGTGGGTGTTGATGGCCCACCACTTGAGCCCGCAGCCCGCGAGCATGAGCAGCGAGGCCAGCACGCCCGCGACGCGCGCGCCCCAGCGGTCGAGGATGATGCCGCCGATCACGAGCATGCCGAGGAACACGTTGAACCAGCCGTAGGCGCTCGTGAAGAAGCCGTAGTCGGAGCTGCTCCAGTGCAGCTGCTGCTCCATGAAGGGCTTCAGCGGCGAGGCCACGTCGGCCACGTAGTATCCGACCAGCATGGCGAACGAGACCAGCAGCATGGCGGTCCAGCGCGCGGTCTTGGACTCGCGCAGGGACGTCTTCACCAGGTCGACCATGGGGGCTCCTTGGGCCGGGAACTACCGTGCGGCGCAGTGTATCCCAGCGGGTCGCGTCGGCGCAACTGCCCCTTGCCGCACGCCCCCCGACGGGGCTAGGCTGCTCCCGACGAGGTGGGATGAGGCCATGACGAACCAGGAGCGCGGGGGCGTGCGCGTCGCGGTGATTGGCGGCGGCGCGGCCGGGATGATGGCCGCGATCACGGCCGCCCGAGCCGGCGCTCGGGTCGTGCTGCTCGAGGGCAACGACCGGGTGGGGAAGAAGCTGCTCACCACCGGCAACGGGCGCTGCAACCTGACCAACACGGGCGCGGACCCGGCCCACTACCACGGTGCGTCGCGAGGCCTGATCGAGGCCGTGCTGCCGCGCCTGACGCCCGCGGACGCGGTGGCGTTCTTCGAGGCCGCCGGGCTGCTGTGCGCGGTCGAGGATCGCGGGCGCGTCTTCCCGCGCTGCGGGCAGGCCTCGGCCGTGCTCGACGTGCTGCGCTTCCTGCTGGACGAGGCCGGGGTCCCGGTGCGCTGCGGGGTCGAGGTGACCGCCATGACGCGCGCGAACCAGGGCTTCGAGCTGGACACGACCTCGGAGCACGCCGGGGAGCGCGTCACGGCGCGCGTCACGGCCGACCGCGTGGTGCTGGCCACGGGCGGTCGTGCGGCCCCCGGGACGGGCTCGCGGGGGCAGGGCTACGCGCTGGCCCGGGCGCTCGGCCACGGGGTGATCGAGCCCTTCCCGGCGCTCGTGCAGCTGCGCCTCGCTTCGCCGCACCTGAAGGCGCTGGCGGGCGCACGGGTCGAGGCGCGCGTCACGGTGCGCGTCATGAGCGCCGAACCGACCGTCGCCTCGGGGGAGGTCCTGTTCACCGACTACGGGGTCTCGGGACCGGCCGTACTGGACGTGAGCCGCGTCGCGGCAGAGGCGCTGGCGCTCGGACGGTCGGGCTCGCTGGAGATCGACCTGCTGCCCGGGCTCGACGCGCCGGCCGTGACGCAGATGCTGGTCACGCGCCGGTCGGCCCACCCCAAGCGCTCCACGCAGGGCCTGCTGGTGGGCCTGGTACACAAGCGCCTGATCCTGCCGCTTCTGAAAGAGCTTGCCTGGCCCGCCGACCGCGCGGCCGAGAGCCTGACGCCCTCCGACCTGGCGGATCTGGCGCGCATCCTGACGGCCTGGAGCTTCGAGGTCACGGCCACCACGGGCTGGACGGGCGCCCAGGTCACGGCGGGGGGCGTCGATGGCGCCGAAGTCGATCCGGCCACGCTCGAGTCCCGCAAGGTCGCGGGCCTCTACCTGGCGGGCGAGGTGCTCGACGTCGACGGCGACAGCGGGGGCTACAACCTGCAGTGGGCGTGGGCCAGCGGCTTCGTGGCGGGGCGGGCCGCGGCGGGGGCGTGACGGCTACCGCCCGAACGCGCGCGGCCTTCCGGGTCGCCGCGCGCCCGGGCGCAGCAGGCGCTCGATGGTGGGGTTGGCCACGCCGGCGTGCTTCGAGGTGCCCGCGTCGATCATCAGCGGCACGCTGGACCGGAACGGATGGTCCTCGATCACGTTCAGCTTGCGCTTGATGAGGCGCTCGATCTGCCCGAGGATCAGGCGCTCCTCCAACGAGCAGAACGAGAACGCGATGCCCGTAGCGCCCGCGCGACCCGTGCGGCCGATGCGGTGTACGTACGCCTCGGGCTCGTTCGGCAGGTCGATGTTGATCACGTGCGTGACGTCGTCGATGTCGAGGCCGCGCGAGGCGATGTCGGTGGCGACCAGCACGCGCACGTCGCCGCTCTTGAAGCGCTCGAGGGCCATCTCGCGCTGGCGCTGCGACTTGTTGCCGTGGATGGACTCGGCGCGCACGCCCTTCTTGCCCAGCATGCGCTCGACCTTGTCGGCGCCGTGCTTGGTGCGCGTGAACACGAGCACGCGCTCGATGGCCTTGTCCTCGAGCAGGTGCAGGAGCAGCGGGATCTTCTCGGCCTTCTCGACCGCGTAGACCGCCTGCTCGATGCCTTCGACCGTGGTGGCCGCCGGGGTCACCGACACCCGCACGGGCTCGTGCAGCCACTTGCCGGCCAGGTCGACGATGGTCGGCGGCAGGGTGGCCGAGAACAACATGGTCTGGCGCTGCGAGGGCAGCTTCGACACGATGCGGCGGATGTCGGGGATGAAGCCCATGTCGAGCATGCGGTCGGCCTCGTCGAGCACGAAGATCTCGACGTGCGACAGGTCGACGAAGCCCTGGTTCTCGAGATCGAGCAGGCGACCGGGGGTGGCCACCAGGATGTCGACGCCGCGCTTCAGGGCGTCGGTCTGGGGTTGCTGGCCGACGCCGCCGAAGACGACGAGGTGCCGCAGCTCGGTGAACTTGCCGTAGGCGGCGAAGCTGTCGCCGATCTGGGCGGCCAGCTCGCGCGTGGGGGCCAGGGTGAGCGAGCGGATGGGGCGGCGGCCCGGGCGCTGGGGCTCGGCGGACAGGCGCTGCAGGATGGGCAGCGCGAAGGCCGCGGTCTTGCCCGTGCCCGTCTGGGCACATCCCAGCACGTCGGTGCCCGCGAGCACGTGCGGGATGGCTTGGGCCTGGATGGGCGTGGGGTGTTCGTAGCCTTCGGCCTCGACGGCCTGGAGCAGCGTGGGGATCAGGTTCAGATCCTGGAAGAGCATTCCGTATCCTTTGGGTCGGTGATGGTCGCGCAACCGGCGCGCGCGATCAGATTCATACTCTGCTGGAGCTCGAAAGACCCGACGGGCGTGCGCCGGAACGCCGGGGAAGGGAAGAGCACCTGCCGGCGCACTTGTACCGTAGATACCCACCGAGAGTCAACGGTTTTTTGCCTTCCCCGGCCCCGGGCTTGCCATCGAACGCGTTCCTCGCTAGCGTTCCCAGGCACGATCAAGGGGGCTGTCATGAAGCGGACGAAGGGGCTCGCGCTCGGCGCGCTCGTGCTCGGGGGCGCCGCGCTGCTCGTGGGGTGCGGGGCCGCGCCCGTGGGCTCGGCGCTCTCCACGTTGCTGCTCGCGGCGCTGGCCGCGCTGGGCGTGGGGCTGGCCGCCTGCGAAGACTCGAGCGGCCAGGACCGCGACGCCGCGGCGACGCACGACACGGCCGCCGACGGGAACGCCGACGCGGCGCCCGATCCCGGCCTGCCGGGCGACACCGGCCCCGACGCGGCGGCGGATGCCACCCCCGACCCCGGTGGCGCCGACGCGGCCGACACGCCGGCCGAGGCCGATGTCCCGGTCACGCCCGGCGACCGCGACGGCGACGGCGTGACCGACGCCTCGGACAACTGCCCGCTGGTCGCCAACGCCGACCAGTTGGACACCGACCACGACGGCTACGGCGACGCCTGCACCTCCCCCGTCGACGTTCCGGCCTGCTGCACCGACTGCAAGCTGGACAGCGACGGCGACGGGCTGGCCGACCGCGTCGACCTGTGCCCGTACACGGCGACCCCGGGCGGCGCCGAGGGCAACGTCGACTCCGACGGCGACGGCGTGGGCGACGCCTGCGACACCACCGACGACGCGGACGGCGACGGCGTGCTCGACGGCCAGGACAACTGCCCGCTGGTCGCGAACGCCGATCAGGCCGACTCCGACGCCGAGCCCGCCTGCGAGCTCGACGGCATCGTGTACGGCGACGCGTGCGACCTGAACCCCACACTCTCGGACTGCTTGTCGCCCTGCGGCCCCTACTGCTCGTTCGACGCCGACGGCGACGGCGCGGTGGGTGGCTGGCGGTGGCCCGGCGACGTGGGCTGCCCGCCCGATCCCGGCCAGGACAACTGCCCCTTCACCGCCAACCCCGGCCAGGAAGACGGCGACCTCGACGGCGTGGGCGACGCCTGCGACAACTGCCCCGACGTGGCGAACCCCGACCAGTGGGACGTCGACGGCGACGGGACCGGCGACGCCTGCGGCCCGGTGGGCGCGCTCGACGACGACGCGCGCCGCGAGCTCCGCAAGAGCCTGCTGCGCCGCTTCGAGCAGCGCGGCGTGCTCGCCCCCGCGACCATCACGACGGCGTGGCCCGCGTGAGCAGTCCCTCCCGCGCCGCCGCCCATGGCGCCGGCATCCTGTCGGTCGAGGTGACCGGCCGCTGCGACCGCGCCTGCCCGCACTGCTACAACGCCTGGGCCACGGGCGGTCCCCGGCCCGCCGACCTGCCGGCCGACGCGCTGGTGGCCCTGGTGCGCGACGTGCTGGCGCAGTCGGGGCTCGGTGCGGTGCAGATCACCGGGGGCGAGCCGCTGCTCCGCCCCGACCTGCCCGCGATCCTCGAAGGGCTGCGGCCGCACACGCGGACCCTGTCGATGGTGACCGACGGCGCGCGCCTCGACGAGGCCTGGGTGGCCCGCCTGAAGCGACTGAAGGTGGGCCCCGTGCAACCCACGCTGCTGGCGGCCGATCGCGCCACCCACGACCGCCTGAAGGGCGCGGCCTGCTTCGACGCCACGGTCGACGCCATCGGACGCCTGGAGGCCGCGGGCGTGCCCACGTCGGTGGCGTTCGTCTGCACGCGCGAGACCGCGCCCCACTTCCACGACGTGCTCGAGCTGTGCTTCGCCCTGGGCGTACGCTCGGTGGCGTTCGCCCGCCTGTGCTCGGCCGGGGCCGGAGCCGCCGCGGGCCCCGACCTCCGCCCCACGCACGAGCAGCTCGACGCGTGCCTGGCCAGCGCCGACCGCGCCGTGGCCCGCCTGGGGCTGCGCGTGCACGTGGCCATATCGCTGCCCCTGTGCGCCACGCCGCCCGAGCGCTACCCCCACCTGCGCTTCGGGCGCTGCGCCGTTTCGGGGGGCACGCCCGGCTTCACCCTCGACCCGCAGGGACGGCTGCGCGCGTGCAGCATCTCGCCCACGACCCTGGGCGACCTGACGAAGGAATCCTGGGCCGCCGTGATGGAGCGCGCCCGCGAAGGCTACCTGGCTGCCATGGCCGAGGTGCCGGCCGAGTGCCGGGGCTGTGCGTGGGTCGCTCGCTGTGGAGGCGGCTGCCGCGAGAGCGCCCTGGCCGCCTTCGGCGACCTCGATCGCGCCGATCCGCTGGTGCCGTCAGCGGGCCGGTGACGACCCCAGGGCCCGTGCCGCCAGCATCCCGCACGCGGCGTGGGCCGAGACCCCGCCCGAGTAGCGCCGCACGATCGGGACGCCCAGCACCTTCAAGCGCTCGCGGAAGCCGGCCAGCTCGTCGGCCGTTGCCCGCCGGAAGCCGTCGGGGCGCGGGTCGTTCACGTCGATCAGGTTCAGGCGCAGCGGCACCCCCGCGAACAGGCGCTGCAGGCCCTGCACCTCGTCGTCGCCGGTGTTCACGCCGCCGAGCACCACCCAGGCTACCGTGGCGCGCTGACGGGTGGCGGTCGCGTAGCCGCGGACGGCGTCGGCCAGGTCGTCGAGCGGCCAGCGCGCAGCCACGGGCAGCAGGGCGGCGCGCCGCTCGGGCACGGTCGAGGTCAGCGAGACGACCAATCGGAAGGTGTGGCGCTCGGCGGTGAAGCGCCGGATGGCGGGCACGATGCCGGCGGTCGAGATGCTGATGGCCTCGCCCTTCACCTGCCCCCCGCAGGGGTGCGACAGCACGCGCGCCGCCTGGATCACGGCGTCGTAGTTCAGGAGCGGTTCACCCTGGCCCATGAACACCGCGCCGGAGACGCGGCCGGGCGTGTCGGCGCGCACCGCCAGGAAGGCGGCGACCATCTCCCACGCCTCGAGGTTGCGGCGGAACCCCAGGCGCCCCGTGGCGCAGAAGGCGCAGCCGAGCGCGCAGCCCACCTGCGACGACAGGCACACGCTGAAGTGGCCCGGCTTCTCGAGCGGGATGCGCACGGCCTCGGACAGGGCGCCGTCGGGCGAGCGCAGCAGCAGCTTCACGAAGCCGTCGTCGGGATCGACCGCGCGATCGACCACCTGCAGCGGCGTGCGGTCGGTGAGCCGGTCGATGGCCTGCTCGACCGCCCGGGGAGCCGGCCGCGCCGTGGGGAAACCAGGCTCGGCGCGCTGGATGACGTGCGCGATGACGCGCCTCGCCTCGCCCTCGCGAAGGGTGACGCCGTGGGAAGCGAGCAGCCGGACCAGGTCGTCGGGGACGAGGCCGAAGAGGTGGGGACGAAAGGTCACGATCCGTTACTGGAGATGGCAGGCCTTGCAGGCCAGCGGATCCGGGAAGCCCTCGGTGCCGTGGGGCGTACCGTGGCAGGTGCTGCACTTGGCGACGTCGTTGTGACGATTGGGGGCGCCGTTGTTGCCGTGACAACCCGCGCACAGGTAGGGGTCGTCACCGTCGTTGTGCTGGTCGTACGTATGGCACGTCAGGCACTTGGGGTTCTTCCAGCCCTGGTGCGCGTCGGTCAACTGCGGAGCGGCCGGGGTGGCGTGGGTCTCGGCCTCGACGGCCAGGTCGTCCGCGGGCGTGTCGGGGGTGCCGGTATCGGGTACGACCGCGACGTCGCCCGCCGCGTCGGCCGGGGTCGCCGTGTCGTCGGCGCCGGCGTTGCCGCCGTCACTGCCGCCGCAGTTCGCGATCGCCACGACGACGAGGACACCGAGGACCAACCAGGAACGCCGCGTCACCATGGGGATCTCCACCCGGGTTTCGGACTGCATTGTCGGGATATTCGTCGGAACGTCAAGCTTCACTTGTGGTAACCGGGCAGTTTTTGCGCGTGACACGGCGCGTCGGCGTGGCTACGATCCTTCGTAGCGGCGCGTGGGGTAGACGCGCCGTCGCTGATCTCTCCTCCACATTCCGGTGGTGTCCATGACTACGTCGCGTCGACCGGTCACAGGTGTACCCTCCCCTGCCTCGCGTCGTGATTTCCTCCGCGGCGCCACGCTGGGAGCGCTGGCTGCGGTAGGCAGCGGAGCGCTTGTCCGGTGCGCGCAATCGGGTGACGACGGCGCCTGCTCCGACGCCTCGAACGCCGACCTCGCGGGCGACACGGCCGACACGCACGCTCCCGCGACGCCGTGGTGGGATCGCGAGGCCGACGTGGTGGTCATCGGCGCGGGCTCCGGGCTGGTCGCGGCGCTCGCGGCGGTCGTCGACGGGGCGAGCGTGCTGGTGCTCGAGAAGTCCGAGGCGGTGGGCGGCTCCACGCGCCTGTCGGGCGGCGTGGCATGGATCCCCAACAACACGGTCATGACCGCCGCCGGCTACAGTGACACCCGGGACGACGCCCTCACCTACGTGAAGGCCGTCGCGCGCGGGCAGGCCAGCGACGAGATCCTCGAGGCCTTCGTCGACCGGGGCCCCGAGATGGTCACGTTCGTCGCCGAGCACACGTCGCTGGTGTGGGGCACGTCGCCCATCCTGGGCGACTACCACCCGGAGTGGCCCGGCGCGCGCTTCCGCGGACGCAGCGTGCAGCCCACGGGCGGCTCCGGGCTCATCCTGGGGCCCAAGCTGGTCGATCCCATCGCCGAGGCCGTCACGGCCGGCGGCGGCCAGATCCTGCTGCAGACCCCCGCGGTGCGGTTGATCGCGCGGCGCCTGCCCGACGGCACCTCCGAGGTGCTGGGCGTGGTGGCCGAGATCGACGGCCAGCCCACGACAATCCGCGCGGCGTGCGGCGTCGTGCTCACGGCGGGCGGGTTCGATTGGGACGACGAGCTGAAGACGCACCTGCTGCGCGGCCCGTCGCCCTACACGCTGGGCCACCCCGGCAACACCGGCGACGGCCTGCGCCTGGCCATGGACGTCGGCGCCGACCTGCGCAACCTGAACGAGGGCTTCGGCGCGCTCTGCTTCAAGGAAGAAGCCGCCGCCGCCAAGGCAGAGGGCAAGCCCACCAACCTGAACGCCATGATCCAGCGGCGGATGCCGGGCTGCATCACGGTCAACCGCTACGGCGAGCGCTTCTTCAACGAGGCCGCGTCGTACGACGCGTCGTGGCGCGCGGTCTGGGCGTGGGAGAACTTCGGCGAGCTGCGCGACCGCAACCTGCCCGCCTTCCACGTCTCCGACAAGAAGGTGAAGCCGACCCCCACCGTGGGCGTGAGCCAGGCCGACACGCTGGCCGAGTTGGCCGGGTTGCTCGGCATCGACCCGGCGGGGCTCGAGGCCACCGTGGCCGCCTGGAACGAGGCCGTGCTCCAGGGCACCGATCCGCGCTTCCACCGCGGCGAGAGCCAGTACGACACCCAGTACGGCTCCACCCTGGCGCCCATCGACAAGCCGCCCTACTACGGGGTCGAGGTGGCCCCTGCCGATCTGGGCACGTGCGGCGGCGCGCGCGTGAACGGCAACGCGCAGGTGCTGGATCCGTTCGGCAAGGTCATCGCCCGCTTCTACGCGGCCGGCAACAGCTCGGGCGTCGGCGGCCCCGGCGCCGGCTACGGCGGCGGCGGCGGCACCATCGGGCCCGCCCTGACCTTCGCGTACATCGCCGGCAAGCACGTCGCGGGGCTCGAAGCCCTGGCCGACGACGCGCGCGCCTGACCGAAACCCGACAGGAGGCCCCCATGCCCCGCCTGAACCGTCGCACCTTCCTGAAGACCGGCGCCGGCGCCACGGCCGCGCTGCTCGCCCCCAACCTGCTGCCCGGCTGCGCGGCGTCCTCCGACGCGACCGACGCCGCGGGTGACCTGCCTGCCCCGAGCGACGTCGAGGGGTCCGACGCGGCCCTCGCTGAGGTCGACGCCGTCGGCGAGGTGGCCGAGACCGTCGCCGAGGTGATCCCCGACGCGCCCGGCACCGTTCACGCCATCCTGGGCGAGGACCTGACCGAGCTGTACGAGATGGGCCGCCAGGCCGCCCGCAGCGTGGGGATCGTCCCCGGCGCGCTCGAGGGCAAGACCGTCTTCATCAAGCCGAACTTCGTGGCCAAGGGCATGGAGATGCTGGGCTGCGGCTTCGACCCCAACACCGGCGAGGTGACCAAGCCCGACTTGGTGGCCGCGGTCGCCGAGCAATGCCTCGAGGCCGGCGCCGCCAGGGTGACCATCGGCGACGGCGCCCAGACCCAGACCTGGGACTGGACCACCGTGCCCTTCGTCACCGGCAACACCATCGAGGGCACCACGAACCTGGGGCAAGCCGTGACGCGCCTGCAAGGCATCTACGGCGCCGAGCGCGTCCGGCTGCAGTGCCTGAACGAGGTGAACGACTGGGTGCCCGTGCCCTCCAGCTCGACCGCCGACAACGTGAAGGACGGCATCTTCATCGCGCGCTCCTTCGCCGAAGCCGACGTCGTCGTCTCGATCCCGGTGCTGAAGACCCACCAGTGGGCGCATCTGACCGCCTCGATGAAGAACTACGTCGGCGTGGTCTCGAGCGCCCCCGAGCACCACGGCAACAAGATCTCGCGCTGCAAGCTGCACCTGGCCTACGCCGAGGCCACCTGCCACGGCGTCGAGAAGGCCGGCGTGTCGGGCTCGTTCGTCGACATCCACAAGTGGCGCGTCGAGAACGGCCACCAGGACGTCGCCATCCTCGACGCCACCATCGGCCTCGAGGGCAACGGCCCCCACAAGAAGCCCGTGAACGACGGCCACACGATCCACCTGAAGGACCGCAACGCGGCGAAGCGCTACTTCCTGCTGGCCGGGCGCGACTTCACGGCGGTCGACAGCGTGGCCGCCCGCGTCATCGGCGTGCAGCCCGACGACATCACGTCGCTGCGCATGTGCCGCAACATCGGCCTGGGCCTCATCGACGACGTGCCGCTGGTGGGCGCGACCCTCGACGACCTGAAGGTGGCCGACTGGGAGCAGCCGACCCTGCGCTCCGAGGACTACTTCAAGGCCGTCTGCCCGAAGTAGGAGCGCCGCTCCTGCCCGCCGTAGCCTTGGCGAAGGCGGATGCCGCGCCCTACGCTCTCGGGAGCTCGATCCAGAACGTGGAGCCGTGCCCCGGCTCCGACTGCAGGCCCACGCTGCCGCCCATGCGCTCGATGGCGCGCTTGACGATGGCCAGGCCCACCCCCGTGCCCGCGAAGCGCGAGCTGTCGTGCAGGCGCTCGAACAGCTGGAAGACGCGGTCCTGGTGCTCCCGGGCGATGCCGATGCCGTTGTCGACGACCTCGAGCCGCACCTTGCCGCCATCGCGCCGGGAGCGGACCTGGATCACCGGCTTCGAGCCGTTCTCGACGAACTTCGCGGCGTTCGACAGCAGGTTCGACACGGCCTGCACCAGCGTGGCGTGGTGCCCGCGCACGTGCCCCAGCGGGCTCGTGACGGTGACCGCTGTGTCGCGCTCGGCCAGCACGTCAGCCAACTGGCGCCGGGCGTCCTCGAAGGCCGTGTCGAGGTCGACGTCCTCGATCTCGGGCTGCTTCTTCCCCAGGCGGCCATACTCCAGCAGGTCGAGGATCAGCCGGTCCATGCGCTCGGCGGCCTGCACGATACGGTTCGCGAAGTCGCGCCCCTCGTCGTCGAGGTGCTGGCCCTGCTCCTCGAGCAGCAGCCGACCGAAGCCCTGGATGGCGCGCAGCGGCGCGCGCAGGTCGTGCGAGACCGAGTAGCTGAACGCCTCGAGCTCGCGGTTCGAGGCCTCGAGGGCGCCGGTGCGGTCGTGGACGCGCTGCTCGAGCATCTCGGCGTGGCGGCCCACCTCGGCGATGGCGGCGTCGCGCTCGCGCTGGTGCCGCTCGATGGCCGAGAGCATGTCGTTCAGGCTGCTGGTCAGCGCGCGCAGCTCGCGCGAGCCCTCGGGGGCGACGCGCGCCGAGTAGTCGCGCGACTCGGCGATGCGCAGGGCCGCGCTCGAGAGTTGCAGGATCGGCCGCGAGACCACGCGCTGGGCCACGGCCGCAAAGACGAAGCCGAGCCCCACCAGCAGCAGCCCGAACAGCAGGATGGTCGTGAGGTGGGCCGCCCGGCGCGCCGACAGGTCGTCGGTGGCGAACCGCAGGTAGATGGTGCCCAGGCGCTCGCCCTCGCGCGCGATGGGGCGCCAGACCTCGACGGCCGCGTCGCCCGAGCGCGTGACGGCTCGCTCGACGGCCCCGGGCAGCTTCGCCTCGATCGGGACGGCCGGCTCCTCGGCGCGGCGCCACGAACTGAACAGCTCGAGGTGCGTGTCGTAGAGCGCCACCGCGTCGACGCGCGCGTCCTGCCCCAGGAGCGCCAGCGCGCCGACGGATTCGTCGCGCGTGCCGAAGGCCAGGTCGCTCGAGCTGTAGTCGCCCACCACGCGCGCCGTGGTCTCGGCCGTGTCGACCAGGTGGCGCCGCATGGAGTCGGCGTCGAGGGTCGCCATGATCCACAGCGCGACCGCGACCACCACGAACATGGGCACCAGCAACGCGACCATCATGGCGCGCCGGAACGACATGTGCGGGAAGAAGTTCCGGGTCATCGCGGGCCCTCGACGTCGGGGCCCACGAGCGTTCCGAGCCGGAGCAGCTTGGAGCTGAAGCGCAGCCCGCTGGCCTGGACCTCGGCCAGGTTGATGTCGAAGCGCACGTACGGCCCGTCGCGCCGGAGGTTGATGAGCACGCCGCGCTCGGCGGCCCCCGGCGTGTCGGCGACGGTGAGGATCGGGTTGCCGTGGCTGCGGTCGAGCACCGCGTCGAGCTGGTCGATGGCGTCGGCCGAGATCCACACCACGTGGCCCGTCGGCACTTGGTCGGGGCGGTCGAGCCGACGCACCTCGAGGCGCCGCCCCTTGACGGTGCGCAGACGCGCCACCTCGGCCAGGTGGGGGGTGACGGTCGCCTTGCCGAGCACGGCGACGACGAAGGGCGCGTCGGGGCTCGCGAACGCGGACTCGGGCCAGTCGACGAAGCGGCAGAACCGCTCGACGAACTCGGCCTTCACGCGGGCCTCGTCGTAGACCCGGCTGTCGTCGGCCAGCACGGAGGCCGACAGCAACAGGACGACGCCGACGAGCCCGACGAAGCGCGTGGGAACGACGGTCCCCATCACCTGGATGGCCCCTCCCCCGAAATCCTGTTTCTCGATCTGGTAAGAAAGAATGTAGTCCGAGGCGGCGCAGGCCGTCAAGCAACGCGTGGTTACCCCAGCTTTCGCGATCCGTCCCCGGCCAAGAACTGCCTCTTTTCAAAAGCCCACGGTTCGGGTACGCTTTGAACGTTCAACGAACACGAATCCGACGCGCAGATGGCTCAGACGCCCTGCCGACCGCACCGATGGCTCCTGCCCTGGCTGGCGCTCGCGCTGTCCGGGCTGGCGGCGACGCCTGCGCGCGCCGACGAGGTCTTCGAGACGCGGTCGGAGCCCGAAGAGGCCAACGGCCTGTCGTCGCTGAGCCTCGAAGACCTGATGGAGGTGCCGGTCGCCGTGGCGGTGCCGTCACGGCCCCAGTGCCTCGTTCAGACGCCCGGCATCGTCACGGTGGTCACGCGCGAAGAGATCGTGCAATCGGGAGCCCGCGATCTGATCGACGTGCTCTCGTTCGTCCCGGGCTTCCAGCCGGCCCTCGACGTGCAGGGCGTGCTGGGCTTCGGCGTGCGCGGCAACTGGGCCCACGAAGGCAAGATGCTCTTCCTGCTCGACGGCCTCGAGCTGAACGAGCTCGACTACTCGACCATGGCGCTCGGCAATCGCTTCCCCCTCGACCAGATCGAGCGCATCGAGGTGATCCGCGGCCCCGGCTCGGTCGTCTACGGCGGCTTCGCCGAGCTGGCGGTCGTGAACATCGTCACGCGCTCGGCCGAGACCCTGCACGGCGCGACGATCTCGACGACGGTGGGGGCCACGCGCGGCACCCTGTCGCGCAAGACGGTCAGCCTGCTCGCGGCCTCGCCGGTCAACGAGGTCGAGGGGCTCGACGTGAGCGTGGGGGCCTTCGTGGGCGAAGGCCAGCTGGGCGACCGCACGTACGTCGACGCGGCGGCGCGCCAGCTTGCGCTGGCCGGCAACTCGGCCCAGGATCCGGGCTACCTGAACCTGGCCGTACGCTATCGCGAGACGGCGCTGCGGGTCGTGGTCGACCAGTACCGCACCACGACCGGCGACGCGTTCGGCGACGTCGACACGGCCGTCGAGACCGACTTCCCGTCGTACCTGGCCGAGCTGCGCACGCGCCTCGACCTCGGCGCCAACGTCGCGCTGCACCCGCGCTTCACGTTCAAGCGGCAGCTACCCTGGCGCGTGCTCGACTCCACGTCCGAGACGTTCGCCAACCGCTACGTCGAGCGCTACGTGGGCAGCCTGCACGGCACCTGGGATCCGCTCCCCACGCTGCACGTGCTGGTCGGGACCGACGCCACCTTCGATCGCGCGGGGCTCATCGACAAACGCCTGATCGGCCTGCACCGCGCCTACAGCAACCGCAAGACCGCCGTGGCGTACCAGGACGTAGCGACGCTCGCGCAGGTGTCCCACGAGAACCACATCGTGAACCTGACAGCGGGCGTGCGGTACGAGTGGCACAGCGTCACGGGACACAGCTGGGTGCCGCGCATCGACCTGACGCGCTCGTTCGACTGGTTGCACCTCAAGCTGCTGTACGCGCACGGCTTCCATTCGCCGGGCGTGCAGAACCTGGCCATCAACCCCGACCTGTCGCCCGAACGCACCATCGTGGCGCAAGGGGAGGTGGCGGCGACCCTCGGCCGGCACTTCCTGGTATCGACCAGCGGCTACTTCACGTCCATCCGCGACGCCATCGTGTTCCAGACGGTGACGACCCGCACGGGCACCGACGAGAGGTACGTGAACTACAAGCGCACGGGCACCTGGGGCGGCGACGTCACCCTGAACGCCCGCCACCCGCGCGGCTGGGCCAACCTGGCCTACTCGTTCTACTCGCCGCGCGGCCTGAACGATGTCGAGACGTACCAATCCCCGAACCACCCCGACTACCGGCTGGGCTTCGCGAAGCACAAGCTCACGCTGAGCGGGTCGCTGAACGTCACCGAGCGCTTCTTCCTGAGCCCCTCGCTCATCCTGCTGGGGCCGCGCTACGCCATCGTGGGCACCACCCCCGAGGGGGTCGACGTAGGGCGCACGTACTCGGCCGTAGTGCTGGCCAACCTGTACCTGGGCCTGCGCAACGTGCTGTTCCCGGGCTTGCACGTGGGCTTCGGCGTCTTCAACCTGCTCGACGTCGACGTCCCGGCCATCCAGCCCTACGACGGCGGCCACCCCCCGCTGCCGGGGGCCTCGCGCGAATTTGTCGGCCGGCTCGAGTACTCGACCGCGTTCTGACGGAGCCTCCATGCGTGCCGTCGCTACGATAGCCCTCGTGCTGCTGGCCTGGAGCTGCGGCCCCTCGGGAGCGGCCACCGACGGCGGGCCGGACGGCGCCGGCGTCGACTGGGGCGGCGACGCCACCAGCCCCGTCGACACCATGGAGCACCCCGACGTGCCGCCCGTGCTGCCCGACCAGGCCTGTGGAGGCGACCAGCCCACGATCGTGTTCTCGCACGGCTTCGAGCCCGGCGAGCGCCTGTCCGACGACCCGGGCTACCACGGCTTCGAGATGGTGGCCGGCGGAGCCTGCCCGGGAGACGGCGGCGGCACGCGGTCGTTGGCCTGGAGCACGCCGGGCCAGGAGGGCGCCTACGCGTCGCTGCCCTCGATCGACCTCCCCGCGGTCGCGGCGGGCGGGCTCTATCTGTCGTTCTGCCTGGTGTTCGACGGGCACGACGGCGACTTCCTGTGGGTGGATCTGCTGGGCGACGGCGGCGATCCCGAGTCGGTCTGGAGCTCGACGATCGGCGCTGCCGGGGCCAACCCGCCGGTGGTCGAAGCCGATCTCGGCGCGTACGCGGGCCAGCGCGTCCAGCTCTCGTTCCACGTCCACGCCGAGGGCGACCTCGTCGAGCCGCTCCGCGACGTGCGCATCGACAGCGTCACGATCTTCACGTGCCCCCAGGAGTGACCCGCGCCCCAATCGCGAGGCAGGCGTTGCATTCCCGCGCTCCCGATGATACGAAAGGCGCCGTTTTCGTGGAGGGATTCGCATGAAGGTGCTGGTGACCGGGGCCTCGGGGCACGTGGGCGGCAACCTGGTGCGGGCGCTGCTGGCGCGGGGCGACACGGTGCGCGTGACCGTACACGGCGACGAGCGGGCCCTCGAGGGGCTGCCCGTCGAGCGCGTGGCGGCCGATACGCGCGACGCGGCCCAGGTTCGCGCCGCGATCGACGGCGCCGAGGTGGTCTTCCACTGCGCGGCGGTCATCTCCATCGACGGCGGGCGCGGCGGCGTGGTCGAGGCCACCAACGTGCAGGGGCCGAAGAACGTGGCCGAGGCCTGCCTCGACGCCGGGGTGAAGCGCCTGGTGCACGTGTCGTCGATCCACGCGCTGGCCCAGGAACCCCTGGGGACGCCCATCGACGAGACCCGCCCCTGGGCCTTCGAGGCCGGGCGCGGCGTGCCGGCCTACGACGCCTCGAAGGGGCGCGGCGAGCGCGAGGTGCTCTCCGTGGTCGAGCGCGGGCTCGACGCCACCATCGTGAACCCGGGCGGCATCATCGGGCCCTTCGACTTCAAGCCCTCGCGCATGGGGCGCGTGATCCTCGACGTGGCGGAGCGCAAGCTGCCGGCCCTGGTGCCGGGCGGCTTCATCTGGGTCGACGTGCGCGACGTGGTGGCCGGCATGCTGGCCGCCGCCGACAACGGCCGCACCGGCGAGCGCTACCTGCTGACCGGCGAGTGGGCTCCGGTCAAGGAGGTGGCGGGCTTCGTGCGCGAGGCCACGGGCGTGAAGCTGCCAGGCACCTCGCCCATGTGGGCCGCGCGGATGGGCGCGCCCTTCTTCCAGGGCTGGGGTCGCCTGACGCGTCGCGAGCCCCTGTACACCGGCGAGTCGCTGCGCGCCCTGCGCTGGAACCCCGCGGTCAGCCACGAGAAGGCCGCGCGCGAGCTGGGCTTCGCGCCGCGCCCGCTGCGTGACACGATCGTCGACTCGGTAGCCTGGTTCCGCGAGAATGGAATGCTCGGAGATCCCTCGTGAACGAAGCGAGCTTTTATACCATCCTGCTCTGGTCCTGGGTGGGCGTGGCGGCGTTGTCGTTCGTGTTCCTGCTGTTCGTGACCGCGCCCTACGGACGCCACGTGCGCGAGGGCTGGGGACCGACCGTGCCCTCGACCCTCGGCTGGGTGCTCATGGAGATCCCGGCGGTGCTGATCTTCGGGGCGTTCGCGCTGCTCGGTGACCGCTTGCTCGAGCCCGCCACCCTGGTGCTCACGGCGCTGTGGATGCTGCACTACGTCAACCGCTCGCTGGTCTTCCCCTTCCGCCGCCGCGGCGGGCAACGCCCCATGCCGCTCTCCATCGCCGGCAGCGGCTTCTTCTTCAACCTGGTGAACGGCTACCTGCAGGGCCGCTGGCTGCACACCCTGGGCCCCGTGCGCGACGCGGCGTGGCTCACCCACCCCGCCTTCCTGGCCGGCGCCGCGCTGTTCCTGGTGGGCTTCGGCATCAACACTCACGCCGACGCCGTGCTGCGGAACCTGCGCCGGCCCGGCGAGACCGGCTACAAGATCCCCCAGGGCGGCCTGTACGCGCTTGTCAGCTGCCCCAACTACTTCGGCGAGATGCTCGAGTGGTTCGGCTGGGCCCTGGCGACGTGGAGCCTGGGCGGCCTGGTCTTCGCGGTGTGGACGGTGGCGAACCTCGCCCCGCGCGCGTTCGCGAACCACAAGTGGTACCGGCAGAAGTTCCCGGAGTACCCCAAGGAGCGGAAGGCGCTGGTGCCGTTCGTGGTGTAGGCCAACTCCCTACTCCCCCTCGATCCGGCGCCGGATCGTGGTCCCCAGCCGCACCAACTCGTCACCCAGGCGGTCGGCCGAGCAGATGTTGAGACGCCGCCCGTCGGCCCCGAAAGCGTCGACGAAGGCCAAGTAGCGGGTGCCTAGGTCCGCGATGCCGTCGGCGCTCTGGCACACGGAGGGGGCCGTGTTGGGCTGGACGGCCGAGGTCTGCTTCGCCTCGTCGAAGCACGCCCGCAGGCAGGCCGTACGATAGGCCGGCTCGTCCTGCAAGAGGTCCAGGCACAAGGATTTTTCGAACCCGTCCGGGGCGTAGCAGCCGCAGGCTTCCGGGACCAGCAACGAGCAGCGCCGTTGTGGA
>Ga0172370_10001781_pt1 | contig 32103 bp, 32 predicted proteins | sample LakKiv5m_FD_114538 | JGI IMG/M metagenome (GOLD analysis project Ga0172370, IMG submission 114538) | Freshwater microbial communities from Kabuno Bay, South-Kivu, Congo - kab_022012_11.5m | ecosystem: Environmental > Aquatic > Freshwater > Lake | place: Democratic Republic of the Congo...
GGGCTGTAACTTCCGGTCCATACTTGGCTTATGCTGTAGCCGTCTGCAAGTATTTTTGTGATGGTTATTGGGTAGTTGCCAGTATTCTTTATGCGCATGAAAGCGACTGTGAATTCAGCCGGGTCAGACATCGTGTTCCTCGCGCCCCACTCGACAATGGCAATCGGGCTTGCGCTCGCCCAATATGTTTTCGACTGCGTTTCCTGCGCGTCTGACGCCATGCCGGGAAAGAAGCCCAAAAGCGCGACTGAAACAAGAGCGACGATTAGCACAACTGCAAGAAGAACTAGATACTCTGTTGCGCCTTGCCCTCGATAGAAACATCTCATGCTCTTTGCAGAGGATGCGAAACTTTTATTCCTATGCGCAAATGCGCTACCATCCGAAATTTTCGGCGCGCGAGCTGCCCAATGTTTCCATTGAAGCCACAAACCCCTTCGAAAGGAGCGCAGGCGCTTTGGTGAGCACATTGAAGCCAATGGAAAGCCTCTGAGCCTGCGTAATCGTGGTGAGGTCGCGCGGTATGAGTGCGGCAATCTTGTTCAGCTCCTCATCCGTGAACTTGTAGGTTGCTTCCTTGCCTCCAACAAGCTTTGCGTAGTTGGGGAAGGTTGCGCGCCACTTCTGCTCGTACGGAGCAAGCGCTGCCTTGCTTACGTCGTTTTTCTTAAGCGCTTCAGCAGCAACTTCTGCTGCGAACTTGCCTGATGTCATGGAAAGCGAGGTGCCTCCCTCGAACATTGGGGATGTGAAGCCGGCAGCATCGCCAATCAGCATTATCCCGTCCTCATAAGTTTTTGCCACAGGGCCACCTGATGGAATCCTTCCGCCAAATGCCTTGTTTCTCTTCTTCTCCTTCAAGCCGTATTCATCCACGAACTTTTCCAGGAATGCGCGCGTCTTGGGCGCATCGTTTGTTACCAGGCCCACGTTGCTGCGCCCATCTTTCTTAGGTATCACCCAAAGATACCCATGAGGTGCAAGGGCGGGCCAGAGGAAAAAATCAATCATGCCATCTGCAACGTCAACAGGCTCCATTTCATATTGCAAGCCGACAACCACGCTTTGCGGCGCATTCATGTTAAGCAACTTTGAGGCAGCAGAATCCACGCCGGATGCATCAATCACCAGGCGCGCGAAATACTCGCCCGCAGTGGTCTTCACTTCCCAGCCGCCATCTGACCTCTCAAGCGCAATCACCCTGCTTTTCATTTTGTATGAAGCGCCAGCCTTTGTAGCCTCAAGCGACAGCCACTGCTCAAACTTGTCCTTCTCAAGCGTGTAGCCCGGCTCGTTTATGAAAGACGCGGTCTTGTCAGGGAAGATAAGCCTTATGCCTTTCACTTCGCGCGAGATGGCCTCATCAGGAAGCGTGATGCCCAGGCGTTCGCACGCCTTCTTGGACAGGCACTCCCCGCAGTGCACGGGCTGCCCAATCGCCTCATGCTCCTCAAGCACAAGAGTAGCTATGCCTGCCTTTGCAGCAGTAAGCGCGGCAAAATTCCCGCCAGGGCCTGCGCCGATTATCACAAGGTCGAACATTTCCATGCAAATCTGTTGTTTTACAAATAATTATGCTTAAAATTACATTAGGTGACAACTTGGATGTGGCAAGCCCAAGCTCCACCGAGGCATACGAATACGCGGACAGGCACTTCCGGCAGGCATGCAAGGTGATACTGGGCGGCGAAGCAGGCACCCTCAAGGAATGCGGGGATTGGCTGCTTGCCCTCAAGCAGCCGCAGGGATGCGCCAAATCATCAATGTCAGGCGCGCCCCTCGCATTGGTCTCACCGGATTACCCGCAAGGTGCGCGCTATCTTTCCATGGCAGAGGCATATTCGGAAAAGCCCGCGCCGTTTTCCATAAACGACATCAAGGACATTGACTCGCTTTTTGCAGCGGCTGCCGAGCGCTTTGCCTATTCCGGCAACCTAATCTTCGGCAACTCGCAATTCGTGGAGGGCTCAAGCGATGTCTCCGACAGCTTCTATATCTACAAGTCCGCGCGCATCTCGGGCTGCAAGGCAATAGCGTGTTCAACAATAATCAAGGACTCAAGCTACCTTTTCGGCTGCAACGTGGCTTCCAAGGACGAATACTGCATGCGCTGCCACCAGTTCACCTTTGACGCGCGCTGCTTCGAGGCGAACCTTTGCACCAGCTCCTCGGACGCATACTACGTGTATGATTGCGTGGGCTGCAAGGATATCATGTTCTCATTTGGGCAGAGGAATGCGGCTTGCACAATTGGCAATCTTGCGCTCCCAAAGGAAAAATATGCGGCGCTCAAATCATCGCTTCTGGGGCAGATGAGAAGCGAACTTTCCGCAAAGAAAAAGCTGCCCTCGCTTGCTGATATTTTCACGCAGGCTGCGCGCGAGCCTTTCGTGCTTCCTTCCGGGGCAAAAGCATGCGCAAGGAAATTCGAGAGGAAAATGAACCGCGCGCCTGTGCAGAAGGCATTCGATTCAACGTGCGGCATTGTGCTTGGTGCGCCCATAGGCGAGCTTGCGCGCTGCAAGGAATGGCTCATGCGCCACAACATTCCAATAAGGAAAGTTCAGTCCGTGCTTGGCAGCGGCGAAATTTCCGCAGGCTCATATGAGAACCTCAAGGCGCTTCCAAGCAGCCGCTATATGAACATCGACGAGCGCGCCCCGCTCACAAGGCTCCTCAAACTTACTGAGGCTGAGGCTGGCTCGCTCACGCTTGCAAATGCTGGCAAAACCCTGGGTAGAATGCTTTGCATAACGCCGCAATTCCACGAGGGCACCATCCTGAACGTCTACGGCTGCCCCATCATAATGTGGTCATCCGATTGCGAGGCGGTGCATGGCTGCATATTCATGAAGAAGTCCGCCTACTCGACTTGGGGCCGCGACAGCGAGCACCTGTTTGGCTGCGCATTCTGCTACGACTCTGGCTTCAATGTAAAATGCTACAACTCGTTCAAGATACAAAACTGCTTTGAAGTGGATAGCGCGCGCTCCTCGACAGGATGCTACTTCTGCCACAACATCGAGAACTGCCACGATGCCATCTTCTGCAGCAACGCCAAGAACCTGCGCTACGCAGTGTGCAACCAGGTTGTGGGCAAGGAAGAGTTCGCGCGCGTGAAAAAGCTTCTGCTTACGCGCGTGAATGGTGAAATCGCCAAGACGGATGGGTGCAAGGCGGACGCCTACTCGCTTGGGAAAATATAGGGTTCCGGCAGATGTCCACATTTTTAACCCCTTGCCATCATATTTTGCACGGGGTGTGTGGATGTCTCTTGTTGTGAAGAACTCAAACGCGCGGATAGAATCAGTGAAAGGCTTCCAGATACTGGACTCGCGCAACAATCCGACCACGGCGTGCAGGATAACTGTGGGTGGAAAATCAGTCACATTCAAGGTCCCATCTGGCGCCTCGACAGGCGAGAAGGAGGCGGTGGAGCTTCGCGACTCGGACAAGTGGGGCGTGGCGCAGGCAGTCAAGAACATCGATTCCCTCTCAGCCGCGCTGCGCATGGAAGGCATGCCGCTTTCGGTTTCGCAGAAAATAATGGATGACAATCTCATTGGCTTGGACGGCACGCCAAACAAGGGCAAGTATGGCGCGAATGCCATCCTCGCGATTTCAGGCGCATATGCAATGGCACAGGCAGAGTTCAGCTACGAGGTGCCCCTCTTCAGGCTGTTTGCAGGGGACGGCAAGCTAATGCTTCCTGTCCCGCAGTTCAACGTGCTCAATGCAGGCAAGCACGCCGACAGCGGCTTTGAGATACAGGAAACCATGATTTTGCCGGCAGGCGCGAAAACCTTCGGCGATGCCTACATCATGGGCTCAAAGACACGCAAGGAGCTTGGCAAGATAATAAAGAAGCTCAATCACAGCACGGGCAGGGGCGACGAGGGCGGGTTTGTCAACCCCTTCAAGTCAGCCGATGACACGGCAAAGGCTGTGATAGATGCCATTGCAAACGCCGGCTACTTGCCTGGCAAGGATATTTTCCTCGGCTTTGACGGCGCATTTTCGGAGATATTCGGCAAGGGCCTCATGGACAAGGAAGCCGACCCGCGCGACCTCACTTACCACTTTAGCGGCAAGCGCAGGCTGCCTGCCCAAATTGCGGAAATGTGGGCGAATTTGGCGCTCAAATACCCGATAATCTCGATAGAGGACGGCCTTGCCGAGAATGACACTGCAGGCTGGCAAATCCTTACCAACATAGCGGGCAACCGCGTCCAACTCGTGCTCGACGACTACATCTGCACCAACATCAACGAAATCCGCAGGGCAATCGGGGAAGGCGTGGGCAACTCGAGCCTGATAAAGCTCAACCAGATAGGCACGCTGACCGAGACGCTTCGCGCAATGCAGGCGACTGCCAATGCCGGGCGCACGAACGTGATTTCGCACCGCTCGGGCGAGACCGAGGACTCATTCATAGGCCATTTTGCACTGCACCCGCTCATTTCTCAGATAAAGTCAGGCTCGTCTGGCTCGGACAGGAACGCAAAGTACAATGAGATATGGATGATTGAACAGGAGTTCCCTCACGAAACGGCATACCGTGGCATGTCTGCTTTCCCGGCAGCTGTGCAGGAATACTGGCGCGGGAAGGCGTGAAGGCACATAAAAATCAGGTGGGAGGAGTGCCCCAGCCGCGCAAGATTTTGGCGACCAACGCAGCTGGGGCCTGAATATGAAGATGGCAAGGCTTAGTCCTCGTGCGCGTTCCACATGCGCCTCTTCTGCTGCATGAGGTCTTTTGCCACGGACAGCAACTGCGTGGAAATGCGCAGCGCCTCGTCAGGGCTCAGCTTTATCGCCTGCTGGCTCACAGTGTTCATGAGGCGCAGCGTCACCAATCCGTCGCGCGGAAAGCCGTTTTGCTCGCTTGCAGGCTCGCTCTCAAGCCGCAGTGCATTCCTGTGGCTCTCCCCTTTCTCGTCTTTCCACCAATGGATGATTTCTTCCTCAATCGTAGCCATATCACTGAAGGGGCGTTTTGCAGTATAAAAAGATTCGCAGGGTGGAATGCCAGTGGAATTGCGATCCCACTGACCTGCCAAAATCCGTCTGCGGATTTTGCCATTCCAGTCGTTTTAGCGTGGTCTTCGCAATATAAATCAGGATTATAAATTCTCTGCAACAGAAGATGAAGCGGGTGATTAACGTGAGCGTTTCAGGGGAAAAGAAGACTACTTGGGAAAGAATAAGGGAGCCGCTCGGCTGGACTGCACTGCTTGGCGCTCTTGCGACGTTGGTCACGACCATTTCCCTTTTCGTCATCACTCCTAAAAGCCACATGCATGGCAGGGACGGGCGGAAGTTCGTGCTTTACGAGCACCTGTTCAGGTCAGATGAGATAAAGGCCGAATACAAATCCGTCCTTGAGGAAAACATCTCCAAAAAGCTCGTTGATATGGCAAGGGCAAAGAAAGACAGCATCGCCTCGGTTGAAAGGGCGCGCAACGACAGCATCAAATCCGCGATGGCAAAGAAGAAGATGAAGCCGCGCGCGCAGCAGTTCCAGCAGAGGCAGCCGGTGCGCATCCCGCAGAAGCACTGATTTCCCTTCTTGGTTGCGGCGCAAAGCCGCATTTTTTGTTTTTGTTCATCTTAGTGTATGCTCAGGGATCAAAGTCAAAAAGAAAGCGCAGGAAAGGAAAAGAAGGCGCAAAAGCAAAAAATAAAAAAATGAAGGGAAGTTTACTCCTCGTCCTCGTCTTCCCAGTCCTCGTCGAAGTCTTCATCCTCGTCTGGTTCGTCGTCGTCCTCTTCCTCGTCAATCTTGTAGATCGGGAACCTGTAATGGCCTAACATTGGTGCCACCTCTGGCAGTATAAAAAGGGAAAAATATATAAACGCGACATCAATTGCACGGTTACACCTCGGCAGCGGCAGGATTTTAACTTTTTCATGCGAATTGCCATTACGGGGTGGGGAAATGGGATTAGTTGACAGCCTGTCCGGCATCGAGGGCGTTCTTCTCCAGCTAGGGCCGATAATCTCAGTCATTCTCATCGTGCTTGGCGGGCTTGCCTTCGGGCTTGCGCAGACCCAGCCCTCTGACCAGCGCGGGAAGTACATCACCACTGCTTACGCGCTCATTGCAGGGGGCATTGTGGTGGCAGCAATAACCGGCGCGGCAACGCTGATAGCAAGCAGCTCAGCTAATCTGCTTAAGTAAAAAAAGAGAAGCTAGTCCAGTATGGTGTACTTGCTCATGTAAATCTGCGTCTGAAGCACAATCAGGAAAGGCATGAGCAGAAGCGAATTGAGGAGAAGCACTGCAAGCGAGCCCACCTTGTGCGGAAGAAGCGCAAGCGCGGCAAAGTCAAACACCGCGAGCAGCACAAATGCAATCACTGCCCAGAGCAGGAAATACGGGAGCTTGGAAATCACCATGGCTACTGATTTTTGGGCCGCGCGGTAGGGGCGCATGTCGTCAATCACCAGCGCCGCGGGCGCATAGAACAGGGGCAGCCACACAATGAGCGAAAGTGCCGGCGCGAGCCATTTCTGCGCGCCCATCTCGAACGTCACCAGCTGTATGATGAGAAGCGCAATCGTGCCCATCAGGAAAAGCGAGAACACGTTGAGCGTGTAGCCGGTTATTCCCTTGATGACCTCCTTCTTGATATTCGTGCTCGTGCGCTGGGACTTAATGACCAGGTTGATGTTGACAATTGCAAAAGAAACTAGGTAAAGCGAAATTAGCACCCCGCAAATCACCACGCCCAAATCCGCGCCGGTCATGTCTGGGATGCTGCCTGTCCTTAGGAAGCTTCCCCCCAGTGCAGAGAACACCGGGGTGTTCACCACTGTTGGTATGAGCAGCGCAATGAGTGAAGGAATCGAGAAGAATGAAATGAGCTTGATGTTCTCCCTGTACGCCTTGAACGAATATGACAATATGTTTTCAGCCATGCGCAAATATCCGATTTCATTCTTATAAACCTAGCGCCCGAATCCACCTTATGAGATTCCCGGCGGTTGCAGGCTCGTTCTACACTTCATCATCCTCGCAGCTTCGCGCAGAAATCAGGGACTATCTTGACGCTGCAGCGCGCAACGTCAAGGCGCAAGAGCGCATCGCAATAGTCTGCCCGCACGCAGGCTACATGTACTCTGGCGCCACCGCAGCGTATTCATTTGCCTCTGCCTCCAACTGGAAAGCGTGCGAGCTTACAGCAATAGTGGTGGGGCCAAACCACACAGGCGCCGGCACGCCAATCTCAATCTCGCGCGAAGACTGGAAAACCCCTCTGGGCGAGGTGAAGTGCGACACAGAATTGGCAGATGCCATCGTGGCAGCAGGCAAAATCGCGCGCCGTGATGAAACCGCGCACTCGCAGGAGCACTCGTGCGAGGTGCAGCTTCCCTTCCTGCAAGCGTGCGCGCCTTCTGTGCGCATTGTGTGCATCTGCATGGGCTGGCAGGACGAGAAGTCCGCGCAAGACTTGGCAAAGGCGATTTTCGCAGCTGCAAAGAAAACAAAGCGCAATGTCATCGTAATTGCTTCCTCTGACTTCACCCACTATGAAAGCGCGCAATCTGCAAAAGACAAGGACACGCCTGCAATAGAGTTGCTGCGCGCCATGAAGGCAGAAGAGTTCGAGTCGTTGGTGAATGCGCGCGACCTCTCAATATGTGGTCACGGTCCCATTGCCTGCGCGCTCATGTACGCGCGCCTTGCTGGCGCGAAGAAGTGTGAGCTCCTCAAATACACGCACTCAAGCCAAGTTACGGGCGAAGAAGGCGAGGGCGTGGCTTATGCCAGTTTGGCAATTTACTGAGTGTCCCACTTCGTATAATGCCTATCACACCCTTCGGGCGTGACAATCGCTGCAGGCGAGATGAACAATTTGAAGTAGCCCAGGTAAGGCACGGAAACAAGAATCCTGCCTTTTGAGCGCGAGACTTCCACAGGCGCGTTGCCCTGGCCGCTTGCGTCATCATACACCTGGATGTCGAAGATGGGGTTGTTCTCCCCCTTTGTCAAAAAGTACGTTTTGCCGTCCTCCGCGTTTTTGAGGCGTATGTATGCGCGGTGGATGATGTCGCCCACGCGCGAGTAATATTCTCTCTTGTTGGGCTGGTAAACAACCACGTCGTTTGACAGGTTGGTGTAGTAGCGGTTGCCATTCACTTCCAGCCACTCTGCGCAAGGCCCATAGAGCTTTTCGCGCGTCTTGTCCATCACGATTTCGCACTTTTCATAGCCAATGGAAAGCGCGCCATGCTTTTCGACAAAGCCTTCGGGCGAGGAGATGAAGCGCTTGCAAAGAGGCGTCTGCTGCTTTGCCGCGCAATAGGCATACATGGAGCCATTGACAGTGGCAACCAGCGCGCCGTTCTCATACACTTTCGCCTGTCCAATGCCGGAAAGGCTTGCCACTTCCTCCTGCGGGGCCTGCACGCGGTCGCCTGAGAGCACCACCATATCCCCTCGCTGTATGTGTGGCAGCATGGAGCATGAGACAATGGCGTTGAGCGGCGAGGAAGTCTGCAGCACAAATGAGGCGCCGAACCATACAAGCAGCGCAAGCAAAAGCGCAATGGCAGTCTCCTTTATCTCGTCCTTCAGGCCATGCTCTTTCGTTCCGTGCGCGAACTCAAGTATGACAACATAGACAATGCAAATGCCGATAAGGAGCCCGAAAAGCCACATGCCTGTAACGAAATAAAGGATGAAAAAAAGAATGATGAGCCCGTAGATGACATGCTGGTTGGCAAAAATGGCAAGCGGCTCAGGCAGTTTTTTCCCATCCACGTTTGCCACCAAAAGTTACTTCTTCTTCACTTTCTTGGCATTGTCCAGCGCGTCCTTGAAGTCTGATGCCTGTTTCTTGAGCTTCTTCACCGCAGTGCGAACAGCCGAGACTGGGCTGCCCTTCTTCATCCTCACCATGAGAACAGGGGAGGCGACCAGGGGGTGGTCCAGCCTGTATGCGGCAAACTCCACGTCCGTGTCGTCGAACAAGAGCTCCTTTATCGCATTGATGAACCCAATGTCCTCTCCCTTGATGGCCACCTCAAGGTAATCCTTTTCGCTCTTGATGACTTCGATTTCCATATATACACCCCTTCAATCAAGCGTCACGTTCCTGTAATCCTTTGCCATCTTGCGGTTGTCCTTTGCGCCGCACGACTCGCACTCCAGCCCGCCCGCCGCAATCTTCATGGCGTGCCTGCACTTGCCGCAGAAAGACTTTATGGAGCCAAGGTTCTCGCTGTCTGTCGAGAGCCTCATCTCGCCGTTCCTGATATCCACTATCTTCGCGCGAACAATGTCCCCTATCTTGTACTCGTCGCGCACATTCTTCACATAACCTTTCTTTATCATGGATGCGTGAAGCACCGCGTAATCGGGGTTGTCGCCCAGGCGCTCGTCGCCTTCCAGGCTGCCGGATTTCACCCTGACAAGCGCAATTGGCTCCACGATGTTCTCAATGCTGCCGATGATGGTGGTGCCAATGCCCAGCGAGGCAAGCTTCCTTTTCTGCGAAATGGACAGCGTGCGCTGCACATCCTTGACCTCGCCTGCAAGCGCGGAGTACACGTTCTCGCCGTCAATGTGCGTGCCGCTGCCCGGCATGCACTCCTCCTCGGTGCCGATGAAGTCCCCTGGAACCACGAATTTTTTATTTTCCATATAGCCAACCTTCAAAATGAAGCTAGAACTCTCTCTTCTCTGTTCATAACCTATTTAAATAGCTTTTGCCAAATGCCCCACATGGCAGTCAAAAAGGGCAGGCTGGTGCTCTGCATCGACCGCGACAATGACTTGTTCGAGAAGGCCAAAGTCTCAGGCCCCATTGTGGGCAGGGAGGCCAACCTAGCCGCGGCAACGAAACTTGCGCTTGCCGACCCTACTGACACGGATGCGAACACCATTTTCCGCGCAGTGAACATCTACGACACGCTCTCTTCAGACGTGGGCGTGCAGATAGCCACGCTCACAGGCGCGCCCTCGCTTGGCTATGCCGCGGACAAGGAAATCACCGCGCAGCTGGAGCGCGTGCTTGCCGAATTCCCCGCAGACTCCTGCATTTTCGTCTCGGACGGCGCGTCCGACGACCAGATAATGCCGGTGCTTCGCTCCCGCCTCAAGATAGACAGCGTGGAAATCGTGGTCATGAAGCAGGCAAAGGAGCTGGAAAAGACCTATTTCGTCATACTTGAGAAGCTCAAGGAGCCGCACTACGCGCGCCTCATCTTCGGCACGCCGGCGCTCATATTGCTGCTTTTCGCGGCCAGCCGCTACCTTGGCTGGGGCCTGGAGGCGGTGGCAGGGCTGCTTGCCATATACCTCGGCGCCAAGGCATTCGGCATCGAGGACAAGGCAATCCGCGCAATATCCGCATTCCGCTTCTCAGTGGAAAAAATTTCCAGCGTCGTATATCTTTTCTTCATAATAATGCTGGCCGTCTCGGCCTGGGCTGCCTCGCAGCGCTATTCCGAGGCAGTATCTGACGGATTGAACAGCGTGAAAACCGCGGCGCTCATAGTAAAGACGCTTGCCAATATGCTGGCAATCTCATTCATCATCCTCTTTGCAGGCAAGATGATTGACATCATGAACGACCGCGAGCAGCGCAGGATAGAGCTTCCCAAGTACGGGCTTTACGCAATCACCACCATCATCATGTGGTTCGTGCTTTCGCTGGCATCCGACTGGGTGCTCAACGCCGCCCCTCCCTATGTCTCGTTCGCGGACTTCCTGTTCGCCATAGTGTCCAGCATGATATTCGGCTATTTCGCTATCTGGGCAATGAAGGTGATAAAGACCGACATTGTCTCGCGCATCAAGCTTGAGAACAAGGAGATGTTCTCAGAAAACGGCGCCTACCTGGGGAAGATTCTCGGCGTGGACCCGCGCGAGTCATCCATCCTGTACCGCTCACCCCTGGGGCAGAAGCTCTCGCTCCCGTTCGAGGAAGTCACATCTGTGGGCGAGCGCGTCATGGTAAAGACATAAGTATCATTTTTTCTCTTTTTTTACCACAGTTTTATAAACCCTTTGCGCCATACTCTCTCAGAGGCAAAGCATGGCAGTAGTTTACCAGCCAGCGGCAAAAGGCATCACCCTTGCGCGCAACATCGATTTTTTGCAAGCCCGCAGCAAATTTGGGGACAGGCTGCTTTCGCCAGATGAAATACAAAAATTCGCCAAGGCCCACCCCTGGCGCTTCAAGCTCATAATGCGCAAAATGGGCGTGAAATCAGGCACTCTCTCGCTTGTTTCGGACGTGCCCTTGCGCGAGCTCCTAAAAAACGGCTGCCTGCGCGCAGAGGCAGCCAACTGGAACGAGCACCACGCAATAGCCATTCCGCAAGGCGCGCTTGAGAGAGCAGGCATTGACCTTGACATGCCAAATCCCTTCCTCCTCATCAACAGCGGCTATTTCATTGCACAGTCTGGCGAAAAATTATTCAGCATCACCATCAGCCCCCAAAGCGCAGGCATGCCGGGGCAGTTCTCCCTCTATTCCCACAACGGCAAAAAGCCGCTTTCAGGCTGGCATGTGCCAATTGGCGGCCTGCCCATCCCCTCTGGTGCAGCCTCAGACCGCAGCAACAGACGCGCCATGTTCTGCTTTGAGCGCGATGACCTGCTCTACAGCGGCGCACGGCCGCTCGGGCAGGTGAGGATGGGCGCGGTGCGCCGCGGTGCAGGGCTTTGCGACGGCGGAAGGCGCAGCGTGGCAATAGGCACCACCTTCCTTGGCGCCTGCGGGGTGCTTTTCAAGGATGAAAGCGCCACCCGTTTCGCAGCCTTTAAAGAAACGCTGAAGCAGACTTGGAAATGGCTGAAGGAAGGCGGCATGTTCGAATTCGGGTACTAGGCTTGGGTGATTATATGGGGCTTGGCATAAACCGAGGATATGGGGAATACAATGCCCCTGTGCCAAAAATCAACCTGCGCTCAGTTTCGGCAAGGCGCGCGGCACTGATAAAGTGGCACAAGCAGCACCCCCACAGCTTCAAGCTTTTCCAAAAGGCGGAGCTGCAGCTTGAAAAGTCGCACGAAAAGCTGCGCTCCTGCAACGAAATCATCTATTCTCTTGAAAAGCGCATCAACTCTGCCAGCTCGCGCAGCAAAAAAACCGCCCTCACAGGAAGCCTTGCGCGCGTGTACGGGCTTAAGGCTGACGCGGTGAGGGAAATCGCAAGGCAGTCGCATGCGCGCGACAGGCTCGCGCAGCACCTCTATGACTGGCGCGAGACGCTGCCTCTGCTTGACGGGCAGATTGCCGAGGCAAGGCAGCCGCGCTAAGGGAAAAAAAAGAAAGAAGAAAACAGAAAAAGAAAATCGGGCAAAGCTAGGAAGATAAAAAATAAAGAAAAAGAAAAAAGAAGAACTTAAGCGCCCTGCTTTTCCTTGGCAAAGCTTTCCTTGACCTCGCTCTTGCGGATCTCCACGCGCTTGATGGGGCCCATCTTCTTCACGCCTGCATAAAGCTTGGCGGAAAGCTTGCCGAACACCATCTCCTGGCAAAGCGTGGCAAAGTCCATCTGGGACGCAAGGTGCTTCACGCCTTCGGAAATGCCTTTGCGCACGTCCGCGCGGACCCCTTCGCTCACCTTAAGGCCAGAGACGCAGATAGTCTTTATCCTGACGCCCACCCCGTCCTTGGTGACAACGTCGTCCACCTGGTTCATGACTGAGCGGCGGCGGCGCGCAAGCGTGCGGACATAGCCCGGCACCAGCTCGTGGCCGATGAAGGCACAGTGCGCGCTCTTCCCCTTGATTTCCTTCACGCGGAAGTACATCGAGGTGTAAGCAGTGGACTGCGAAAAGCTGTCCAGCATGTCGCCCAGCCCAATCTTGACCTTGCGGTTGATGAGGTTCGGCTCGTCGGATGAGACCACCTGGCCGATCTCCTTGGAGTCGAACATCTCCGGCGCAATGAGGGAGTACCAGCTCTTGGTCTTCCACTTGTCAACAACTTTGGATTTTGGTTTTTCAGCCATAAAATCACTTCACCAACAGCGCTGCAGTCTCTGGGTCGTACTTCCAGTCCGCAGGCAGCCTTCCGTTCTTCGTGTAGTATTTGACGAGCCTGCCAATCTTTGACTCGACGTGTATAAGCTTGGTCCTGTTGTGCTTGTCAGAGCGGTTGGTCCTGAGGTGCTCACGCATGTTCACCGCCCTCTTGATGAGGTTGAGCATGTCCTCGGGGTATCCGACCTTGATGCCATTCTCGGTCAGTATCTGCGAAATCGGCTTGTTGCACAGCGTCTGCACTGACGGTATCCCGTAAGTGTCGCGCAGCGCCATCCCAATCGCGGTCGGGCCCATTCCTTCCTTGCCCAGCTTGACCACGAACTCCTCGGCCTCGTGGGCGGAGTATTCCACCCATTCAGGGACAACTTTCACCGAGGGCTTTTTCGAGCCTGACTTGCCCCTCTTTTTCGAATGCAGCCGTGCCATTATATGACCTCCTGACCTTCGCGCAATCATTCCACATCGCTGCCCAAGTGGCGGGAAACTGGGGCAAAACAAAGCCCGAAGGCTTCACTCGTCACGCTCTCGCGTGTCCCGCCGAAGCGAAGTAGATATAGGACAAGTGTTTATAATGCTTGTGCCGGCGTCAGAAGACCGCGAGCCCAGCCAGGAACGATGCAGCATTGCAGGAGAAAGAGAGCGCGATGCCGCAGAAAAGCAGGGTGCCGTCTGATGCCGCTTTCCTGTCCACCTGCAAAAGCTTCCTTGCCACAAGGAAAAGCACGGGAGTTTCAGCCAGCACGGTGAGGCAAAGGGCAGAAAGGAAGGAAACCTCGTAACTTGTGTCCATCTGCTCAGCACTTCCCGCCGAACATGCCCAGCAGCCAGCACCAGAACGGCTGGAGCGGCTCAAGTGGCGTAGGCGCAGGATTCTGCGGCTCTGGATGCGCCCCGTCTTCAGGCGGGGCAGGGGGCATGTCGCCGCCATTCCCGGCAGTTTCCTTCACTTTGACAAGCTTGCAGGAAAGCTCCTCCTCGCAAGGCGCCTGGAAGCATGGCACTGCCTGGCGCGCGCATTCGAGCCTGTACTCTATGGTTTCGCTCGTAGTGGAGTTCCAGTCTGGCACGTAGCCGCCATAGGGGTTGATGCCGCTCGTGAGGAAATGCAGGTTGTCGTTGTCGATTGTCCCGGCGTCCGGCTCGCACTGCCCCACGATGCATTCTTTCATCTCGTGCACCGTCCGCCTGCCCGTGTTCAGTTTGCCCACTCCGCCGATATAGTCAATGTATATCCTTTTCGCCCAGTATATGTTGAGGCTGTTGAACATGTATCCCTTGGAAAGGCAGCTGCTCTGGTTGATGGTGTAGAGGTAATTCGCCTTGGTGGCGCCCGGGCTCATCACTTCCGCAATCAGGTAAATGTCGGGGAAGGAGTCCACATTGATTATCTTGGCGCACCTGTCAACAGGATGCGTCGGCTCTATGGCGTCTGCATGCGCAAGCGTGCCAATGAGCACGAGCGCGAATGCGATTGCCGCGAATCTCATATTTTCACCTGCAAACGCTTTCGCTGGAACTGTTTATATTCGCGCCGCTTTTGTTCGGCTCACTGCGTGCCTGTGCGCGCGGAAAGCTCCAGGAAGTTGAAGAACAGGATGGAGAGGCCTATGAAGAAGGGCAGCGCGAGCATGAGGGAGAGCACGATGTCCAGGCTTATCAGGTAATGGAAGAACGCCGCCATCGCGCCAGATATGAGCGCAGCCCCCAAAATCGCAATCGCAGCGTCGTGCCCCGGCTTTTTCTTCGGCTCCTCCATTTTGGAAAGTGCCGGGGAAGGCGAGATGTCAAGAGGGGCGGAATGCGCGGGGATTTTCGGGGGCGTCACGCGCACCCTGCCTGCCACCTCGTTGGGCTGCGGGTAGTAAAGGGACATCTGTTTCTTTGCAGCAAGCGCCTTGGCTGGCGCCTTCGCGACCTTCTTCACAGGTGCATTTGCCTTCTTTTTTGCCAAAAAATCACTGCACGAACTTTATGCTCCTCTCTCCTGCTGTGAAGTTAATAAGTTTTATCCTTGCGGTGGCGGATAGCTCCTCTTTCATCTCCTCAACGCCAAACTCGCATGAAATGTCTGCGGATGCAATCTCCGCATTCAGGGGCAGCTTCCTCTCTGCCTTGTGCTGGCGCGCAAGCCCCGCCACCTCGTTCAAAAATGCACACTTCTTCTCGGCATCTCCGTCTTCCAGCTCCTTTCTCACAAGCGGCCACTCTGACAGGTGCACGCTCTTGCCAGGCGTGAATGCCTGCCAGATTTCCTCGCTCATGTGCGCAGTGACTGGCGCAAGAAGCTGGGCGCATTCAAGCAGCACGGTTTTCATCACCCACTGCGCAGCAGCCTTGCTTTCCTGCCCGTAAATCTCGGGCGTGTAAAGCCTGTGCTTGGTGTATTCCAGGTAAAAGTCGCAGAATTCGTGCCAGAAGAATTCCTGCACCAATTTCGTGGCATGGTGGAACTGGAAACCGTCAAAGTCAGCAGTGGCTTCTGCTTTCACCTTCTGCAGTCGCGAGAGTATCCATTTGTCGGGCAGGCGCATCGCCTCGCGCCGCGGCTCCTTCCCGTCAAAGCCAGCGCAGCTTTTCTCCACAAGCTTTGCAGCATTGAGCATCTTTGTCAGGAAGCTTTTCGAATACTGCATGTCCTGGTAGGAAAACGGCCTGTCCTTTGCCATTGCCCCCGAGAGTGCAGCCCACTGGCGCACAGCGTCTGCAGAATAGTCAGTGATGAGCTTGTCAGGCGCAATGATGTTGCCAAGAGACTTTGACATCTTCTTGCCGTCAGGCGCAAGCACATTGCCATTCAGGAGAATCTCGCCAAACGGCGGCTTGCCGGTAAGCTCAGCGCACCGATATATTGTATAGAATGCCCACGTCCTGACTATCTCCACGCCCTGCGGGCGCAAGGAAGACGGGTAGGTGCGCGAGAAGAACTTCTCATCCTCCCCCCATCTTGCAATCACAAGAGGCGAAATCGAGGAGTCCACCCAGCAGTCGCATGTCGAGGTCTCTGCGAATAGCTCCTCCCCATCGGCTGCAACTTTCGTTGGCTTTGCCACTGGGTCAAATGGGAGCTCGGACTCCTCTGCGGGGTATATCTTGCCTGACTTCTTGCCAATCCAGAATGGAATCGGGGTGCCAAACACTCTCTGGCGCGAAATCACCCAGTCCCATTCCACGAATTTCGCCCAGTCAATCAGGTACTGGATGCCGAACTCCGGCACCCATTTTATCTTCTTGGCATTTGTGATTATCTCATCAGACTTGCCTGTGACGCGCGCAAACCACTGCATGGAAAGCAAAAGCTCAATCGGCTTTTTGCACCTGTCGTGCACCTTGACCACTTGCTTGAGCTTCTCGCTTTTGACCAGCTTGCCTCCCAGCTTGAATTTCTCAAGCAGCCTCTTCTTTGCCTCGGCTGACTTCAGGCCATTCATTTCCCCTGCATTGAGGAGCTTGCCGACATCGTCCATTGCCCTGACCATGGGGAGCTTGTGCTTGTACATCCACACGACGTCCTGCTTGTCGCCGAACGTGCACACCATCACCACGCCTGAGCCGAACTCCTTGTCAACATCGGCATCCGCAAGGAAAGGCACCTCTTTCCCAAGCGCAGTGGTGATTTTTTTTGCGCCAAGCGCGTTGTACCTCTCGTCCTTGGGGTTGTAAAGCACTGCCACGCAGGCATGCATGAGCTCGGGGCGCGTGGTGGCAATCGCAAGCGGCTTTCCCTCAAGCTCGAAATTTATGTAATGCAATTCAGTCTCGCGCTCAGCCTCCTCGGTGTCAGTCTTGGCAAGCGCTGAGATGCAGTTCGTGCACCAGAAAACAGGGTGCTCGGAACGGTAAACCAGCCCCTTCCCATGCATCATCAGAAGCGAGCGCTGCACCTTCCTGTGGTACTCCGGGTCCATTGTCCGATACTCATAGCGCCAGTCTGCGGAAAACCCGCACGACTTCATCTGGGCGCGCATTTTCGCAATGAACTCGCCGGTCCACTCCACGCACCTTTTCCGAAATTCGTCGCGGGGGAGTCTTCCGAACTTCTGCTCCACCTTCACTTCTGTTGGGAAGCCCTGGCAGTCCCACCCCTGCGGGTAATAGACCGAAAAGCCGCGCATCCTCTTGTAGCGCGCCACAAAATCAAAGTACGAGTATGAAAGCACATGGCCCATGTGCAATTCCCCCGAGGTGAATGGCGGGGGCGTGTCAATGGAGTAGACCGGGCGGATGCTTGCCTCGTCGTAATCGTAGGTGCGGCTCTCCTCCCACCACTTCTGCCACTTCTCCTCAATGTTCTTGTCGAACCTGTCGCAAATAGCCATTGTTCCCCTCGTTATGCGTGCATGCATTCAGGTGCAATAGGTTATTAATTTATTGCGCAGCTACTCCCACGCTGGTTTGATGGACATACTGCAAGTTATAGTGCTGGGCATTGTGCAGGCGATTGCCGAGTGGTTCCCGCTCTCCTCCAAAACAATGGACACCATTGTCTACACCGAGGTTTTCGGAGGCGCGCCGGGCAATGTGCTGTCGGTCCTGCTCTTCTTGCACATAGGCACCTTGCTTGCTGCGCTCATTTACTTCCGCAATGAAATCGCCTCGCTTGCGCGCGAGTTTCTCGCTGCGCCTGCCGACCTGAAGCGCCACGCAGGCACCAGGATAGGCTTCATCGCAACCGCACTGTTCTTCACAGGCGTGGTGGGGCTACCGCTGCTTCTCATAATGCATTTTGTGCTGCCCTCGCTTCAAGGCGACATGCTTCTCACCATAATGGGCGCAGGCCTCATACTCACTGGCTTCCTGCTCACCACGCAGCACCGCCACCGCTGGAGGATGGCAAACTCTGCAAACTGGCAGGATGGCATACTGACTGGCGTGCTGCAGGGCCTCTCCGTGCTTCCAGGCGTGTCGCGCGCAGGCTGCACCACCACCGGGCTCATCTGGCGCGGCTTTGACGCCGAAAGCTCCTTCCACCTAAGCTTCCTGCTTTCCATCCCAACTGTTTTCATAGCGGAAATGGTGCTGTGGGGCGCGCAGCTTGCGCAATCAGGCGCATCCGCAATCCCACTGTCCGACGGGCTGATGCTTGCGGCATCCAGCTTCATATTCGGGTACATAACAATCAACGCCCTCCTCAAGATTGCCCACAGGATAAACGTGGCATCGCTTGCCTTCCTGTTCGGGATAATGATGCTACTATTCGGGCTGATGAGGATGGGCTGAAGGCGGCCGGTGTGAAAATGGCAAACAAAATCTACCTTGTGTATGACTTTGAGGAGCTCTGCGGGGTTTTCTCGTCGCTTCCGCTTGCGAAAAAGGCGGTTGCCGAGCACCTCGCGCACATAAAGAAGTACACCTCTGAAAAATCCCAGAGGCTGGGCTTCGGCGAAGTTGAGTTCGAGGTTTTCGAGGAGGCAGGTGACAGGCGCTGGATTTTCGCCCTGCTTGCAAAGACTTCCCACGACAAGCGCGACTTGCACCGCCGCCGCGTGGCGATCTACCAATACAACCAGGATGAATACTACTCGTCAATGAAGAGGCTTGCCGAGCAGAAGGGCGGCGCGCCCATCACTCTCACTGCCGGCAATGGCTTTGAGGAAAAGTCGCTTTCAGTGCGCGCGAAGAACTAACCTTTGCGCGCAAAGCCCACGAATGCCAGGCCAACAACAAGCATTATTAGCGCAGGCGCTCCTGTGCACGAAGGCGGCTTCTCGCCGCATTCAAGCGCCGCCTTGTCCACGCACTGGTCTGAGGCCGAGAAGCACACGGAGACTGAGCCTTCGGCGCAGTCTGCCTTGTCATTGCCTGACGCATAACTCGACTGGCAGCTTTGCAGCTCGGAGGCGCATGCGTCGATGCCAGGGCACTTGCCAGCGGCATATGCAGCCGAGGCAATGGCGTGCGATGTGCTCACGCATGCAATGCCCGCGCTTTTCTTCTCCTGGTAGCACTTCTGGTCTATTTTCCCGTTCGCGTCGAACGGGCAGCCAGAGCACGAGCGCGCATAGGCATCAGCCGCGCACGACATGCCTGCGAATGCCGCGCCTGAAAAAAGCAGCAGCGCAAATACGGTCCCAATAAGTATAGTTTTTGCCATGGGCTAAGTCCTGCAGGAAATAATAAAAATAGAGAGCCAGGTAGGGGAATCCAGTCGAGCAAGCTCGACTGTCCCCCCAACTTCCTTCGGAAGTTGGCGGTCTTTGTAGCGCTTCGCGCTACATCTCGCCAGGCAAAGCCTGGCGGTCGACCCCCTCTAAATTATCTAAGCCAGGTAGGGGAATCGAGCCCCTCTAACCCGCTCTGCAGGCGGGTGCATAGCCTCTCTGCCAACCTGGCGTAAAAATGGTGGCGTTAAAACCTTAGACGACTGACGTTTTTCCTGTGAAAAGGTATATATAAGGCATTGGGCAAACCGCGTCCCATGCAAAAATCCGGGTTTCCCTGGCGTGCGATTCTCCTAGGCTCGCTCCTGTCCTTGCTCGTGGCGCTTTACTCCGCCTATGCGGGCCTGAAAATCGGCGGCGTTTACTGGTCCATGGTGACAACCGCAGTGGTTTCCATGGCAATCATGCGATTGCTTGGCGGAAAAGACAAGCACGAAACCAACATCATGCAGACCACTGCCTCGACAGGCGGGCTTCTCGCCGCAGGCGTCATATTCACAATCCCTGCGCTTTTCATGCTGGGCATTCAGGTGAGTGCCACTGACATATTGCTGGTCTCCCTCACAGGCGGAATGCTCGGGCTTCTTTTTGTCTATCCTCTCCGCCAGCGCATGGTGGTGGAGGAAAAGCTCCCCTATGCCGACGGCACTGCCGCAGCGGCGATAATACTGGCAGGCGACCACAAGGGAAAGCAAAGCAACACCCTTCTCGCAGCGTTTGGCATCTCCGCGCTTTTCGCGGTTGCAAAGGAAGCCGGCGCGCGCCTCAATATCTTCATCATCCCATTCTCGCTCATTCCGTTCGCAGGCGGCTACTTGATTGGCGCGCGCTTCACGCTTGCCTGGTTCATCGGCGCGCTTGCCACACTGCTCCTGATTTCCCCGACATTCGGCGCAAGCTCAGTAGTCGAAATCGCCAAGCCGCTGGGCGTGGGCGTTGTCATCGGCTCGGCCCTTGCGTATTTCCTCACATCTGGCGTGCCTGTTTTCCTGAAAACCGCGCAATATTACAGGAAGGCACACATGGGGCGATGGGGGGTTGCTGCGCTGCTCATCATCTGCATTGTCCTGGTATATGCCTTTGACCTGTCGCTGCCCCTTGCGTTTTTTGCGGTTGCAGGCGCTTTCCTCATGGCATTCATCGGCGCGAAAATAACTGGCGAGATGAATGTGGACCCGATGGAGATATTCGCGCTCATAGTTCTCCTGGCTGCAAAGTTCATCTTCGGCTTTGGCGTGCTTCACCTGGTGCTCATGGCAGCTGTCGTCTGCATCGCAGCAGGGATTGCCGGCGATGCCATGCAGGACTTCAAGGCCGGGCACATATTGGGCACGCCCCCGTTGCACCAATTGGCAGCAGAGGCTGCAGGGGTGTTTTCCGCCTCCCTCATCATGGGTGCCCTCATGCTTTCCTTTGCCCAGGTGGGATTTGGCGGCGAAGAATTCCCTGCGCCGCAGGCTGATGCCGTGAAGGAAATAGTGCAGGCTGGCGGGATGCCGTTCATCCTGGTGACAGGCATCTTCGCAGGTTTTGCCCTCACTCTGGCAAGCTGGAAGCTTGGCCTGGGCGCGGTTGCAATCGCATTCGGAATAGGCATGTATGTCCCATTCGCGCTCTCTCTCCCTCTTTTCATAGGCGGAATCGCGCGCCACCTCATCGACAGGGAAAAGCAGACTGAAAAGTGGCGCCTGGTCGCAGGCGGCATGATTGCAGGCGAGGGGCTGGTTGGCGCGATAATTGTTCTTGCTGCCGCTGCGAAGTTCTTCGGTTTCTGAAAAGAGGCTACCTCACCAGCTTGATGGTCTCAAGGGTGCGCTCGATCAGCGCCTTGGTGCCTGCCGCGGTGTCCTTGCTCACCGAGAAGAATTTTTCATGGAAGTGCTCCATCATTGCAATTGCAAGCGGCTTGTTCATTGCGATTCCCAGCTCGAAATTGCTGCGCGCCTCTGCCTGCTTGTTTTGCATGGCGTGGCAGATGCCAAGCGCGCATACTGCCTCGCAGTTCTCGGGCTGCATTGCCTTTACATACTCAAGGGCCTGTTCAGCCTCGGCAAGCCTGTTAAGGGATATGAGTGCATAGCCCATCATGTGCCATATCTGCGGATTTTCCTTGTCGATTTCCGCCGCCTTTGAGAGGCAGGCAAGTGCCTCCTCGAACTGGTTATCTATATAGTGCGCCTTTCCCTTAACGAACCAGACAATGGCGTCATTCGGGTCAATCGAGGCAAGCTCGTTTGCCTCTGCAACCGCTTCCGGGCCTTTCTTCTGCTCGGTAAGCTCCTCCGTCTTTGCAACCATCTGGTCTTCAAGCTCGTCCGTCATGGTGCAATTTCATCCGGCAAGGCTTATAAGTTTAGAGGAAAAATACATTTGCATGGTATCGATGAAGCAGCTGCCAAGCGTGCCATCCACGCGCGGCATAAATGAGAAGGCAAACGCGGAATTCACCGCGCTCAAGCACAACCTCGACAGCATCCCTTCCTGGGACGCAACGCCTAACAACTGGGATGCCATACAGATTGCCTATCCGTTCACAGGAAAGGAGCAGCAGGCGCGCGCATTCCTTTCCGCAATCCAGCTTCCAGTGCCGCAGATGTAATGCCTACTTAAGAAAGCCTTTCACTTCCTTGTCCAATAGCGCGTGCGCTGCGCCAAGCGCCAGCTTGTTTTTCTCAAGCGCCGCGGCATGCGGCGAGGAAGAGGGGAACTTGTAGGCAGCGGCAAACCGCGCCACCTTGTCCACAGACACCGCTTCCTTCAGCTCAGCATCAGTTATCTTCACGCCTGCAGCTGATGACACTTCGCTTGAGGAAAGCGCGGAGAGGAATTTTTTCTTGGCAATGCACTCTTTCACAAGCTTGCCTGCCACCTCGTGCGCAGAGCGGAACGGCACTCCCTTCTTCGCAAGAAGGTCGGCAAGCTCGGTGGCGCACGCATAGCCTTTTTCAAGCTCCAGTGCAATCTCATCATCGTCGAATTTGAGCAGCGGCAGCGCGTGCGCAAGTATGGACAGCGTCATCTTTGCAGTCTCAACGCCCTGCATGAGCGCGTATTTGCTCTCCTGGGAATCCAGGTTGTAGCCTGATGGCACGCTCTTGAGAAGCGCAGCAGCATGCACGTACAAGCCCAGCATCCGGCTTGCCTTGCCCCGCGCAAGCTCGAACGGGTCAGGGTTTTTCTTCTGCGGCATCATGGACGAGCCGGTGGAATATTCATCGGGCAATATGAGCATGCGCTTGTTGGCAAGCAATATCACATCTGTGGATATTTTGCCCGCATGCGCCATTGCAAGGTAAAGGTGCGAAAGCAGCTCGGCCTCAAGCTCTCCCCGGCTGCCTACGCTGTCCATGGGGTTTTCTGTGGGCGCGCCGAACCCAAGCAGCTTGGCAGTGTATCCCCTGTCGATGTTCCAGGTGGTTCCTGCCACTGCCCCGCTTCCAAGCGGGCACAGGTTCACCCTTGCATAAAGCTGGCTCATGCGCTCCAAATCCCGCTCTATCCCGCAATAGTGCGCATGGCACCAAAACAACAGCGATGCTGGCTGCGCCACCTGCGTGTGCGTGTACGTCGGGAAAATGCAGTCCTTTTTCGCAAGCGCCTTAAGCGAGGACTGCAGTTCCAACATGAGCGCCATTATCTCATTCACCTGCTCCCGCATGTACAAGCGCGTGTCCAAGGAAACCTGGTCGTTTCTGGAGCGCGCGGTGTGCATTTTCTTCCCATTGGGCGTGATTGCGGTGACAGCCGCCTCAACGTTGGTGTGCACATCCTCAAGCTTGGGGTCAAGCGTGAATTTCCCTACAGCCGCCTTCTTTTTCACCTCAAGAAGCGCAGATGCGATTTCCCCTGCCTCCTGCTTGGAAAGTATCTTCTGCTTGGAAAGCATGCAGACATGGGCAAGGCTGCCTTCTATGTCGTGCTGCAGCAGCGCAGCGTCCAGCCCCACGTTCTCCGCGGAGAGGAACGTGTACATTTCCTCGCTTGCAGGCTTGTCGAACCGCCCGCCCCAAAGTTTGTCTGCCATATTCACACCTGTGGTTGTTGCTCAGCCCCATCTTAAAAGAGTTTGCAGCGCCTCCAATCCATTGCACGCAGCAAGGTTATAAAACAGTTTGTTTCATATAGAACAATAAGTTTCCTTTGTCTACTTCGCTGTTTGCCGTAAAAATCCGGGTTAATTTAATAAACCATGGCAAGGCACACAAAAACGGTGCATAGATGGCTCAGCCCGTTCCCTGGTATTACCGGCTTTATTGGAAGATAGAGGGCTGGCTGCAGTCCAAGACAATAAAGTCGCTCAATGCCGACCGGAGTCTTTTCTACAAGAAGCACAGCGAGGCCTCAAGCCGCGAGGCGCCCAAGATTAAGCCAGTAGAGGCAAGCGCGTCGCTCCACCTGCGCCACAAGCCCATGCACGAGACAATCAGGCAAGGCTACTTCTGAAAAATACAGGTGCTCAGCACTCAATTGTCAGCCCAAGGGGGGCCGTCGTCGAGCTTCGCTCGACTTTGCGTACAAAAGCTTCGCTTTTGTCCGTCCCCTCTTAGTTCGTCACGGACATTTTCGGCGCACCGAAAATGTGCATGCAAAGTGCCCTACACTTTGCACACCGCCCAAACCCCCTGTGAATTGTAATGCTCAGCACTCAATGGCAAAAAACCGCGCACTTTTTCGCAAAGCGAAAAAGGCGTCTCTTTTTGCACAGCAAAAAGAGGACAGCTTTTTGGCAGCAGTGCTGGGCGAACGAATGTGAGCTCAGCACTCAAGATCCCGTAGCTCTGCGGCGCTACGATCTCTCGAGGCTTCGCTGTTGCTCAGCACTCAAGATCGAAATCATTGCGGGGTTCGGGCCCCACGTCATCAATACCTCGAGATCATCACAGCAGCAGTGCTGTGGCTAGGAAAGAATAAAAGAAGGGCAGATTGTTGCCCATCAGAGAGATTTCTTGCACTTGCTGCACTTGCTTGCCCAAGGCCAGCTCTTTCCCTTGCACTTTTTGTCCTTGCATTTCCTGCGCAGGAAGAGCGCGAGAAGCAAAAGCGCGACAAGCACGCCTATCAGGCAAACCGCCCACCAGTACTCCCATCCAAGCTTTGCAAAATCCATGCCGAACAGCGAGGCTGCGAGCACCGGGTTGCTTGGCTGGGGCGTTGCAGGCTTGATGTCAAGCCTGGGCGCCTGCACTATGGGTGCTGGCGTGACCGGCGGCGCTGTGACATTGGGCGTGACATTGAGCACAGGCAGCACCGGCGCGCACTTATTGGCGTTCAGGACAGGCGGCCCGAATGACCGTATCCTTGATGTCGGCACCCAGCGCTGCGCAGTGTAGGTCAGCGTCTTGGACTCGCCCGGGGCGAATGCCGAGAACATGAATTTGACGTTCTGCCCATCGCGAGATGCGTACGGGACGCTGAATGCGAGCTCATCCACGCTGGCGAAATTGTTGGGCAATGTGTCCGAGTACACGAAGTTTTCCAGGTTGCATGCGCTTCCGCCGATATTCTCAATCGTGGTGGTCATGACTGAGCTTTCGTTGCTGCTGGTAATCGTGCGGGTGACTGTGATGTTGCACACCACTCCCTTGCAAATCTCAAGCGGGAAGGTTTCGTAGGCTTCACTGCTAACTGAGCCACCGCCTCCTCCCCCGACCGAGCCTCCGCCGTTGCCTCCTCCGCTGCCGCCTGAGCCCCCTCCGCCCCCGCCGCTGCCGGTTGAGGTGAATGCGGCCGTGATGTTGCAGGATGCGCCAAATACATAGACTGTGGTGCTGGCAGCTGCGGTGTTATTGATGGTGCAGTTGCCCGCAGCGCTCCAGCCCGAGAAGACATTGCCTGCGCTGGCAGTGGCATTTATCGGAAGCGTGGCTGGCACGGTGACATTGTACGCGGTGCCGGTTACGCTGCCGCCTGCAGAGCCTGTCACAATGACATCTGCGATGATTATGGGGCCAAGAACAAGGGGCGCAAAGTCGGTCACCGCGCCAATAACTTTTGCGCTGGTGCCATTGCTGTATGGGTAACCGTTGCCCGAGACACCGATGTAATAGCCTGGCCCGTATAGCGAGAATGCAGTGCCGGACACATTTACAGTCCCATCCAGGATGTCTGCCCACAGGTTGCCCTCGCCCTGCCCTGCAAGCGTGGTGTTGTAGAAGTTGCCGCCGTTGCTGTCATTCACGTATAGCGCGACTGCGCCGCTGAAGTTGTTCCAGTAGAACGTGTTGTTGCCTGCAAGGTAGTCAAGGCACGCAAGCGTCATTGCGTTTTTGAAGGTGTTGTTGGCAAACAGGTTGTCCACTGGCGCGTTCGAGCCTGCCGACCTCAATCCAAGTGTGCAGTTGCCGCCATTGCCCTCAATGGTGCTGTTTGCAACCGTGCTTCCGCTTTCGCTTGAGTAGATTGAAAGCGCGCCAAGGAAGCCGCTGTTGCCATTCACAATGCAGTTTGCAACCGTGTTGCTGCTGCCGGTGTCAAGGCGCAGCCCGGCAGTTGATGCCGACGTTGCGGTCGAGCCGCTCACAAGCGTGTGCGTGCTTCCGAAAATGTACATTCCATTCCCGGTGCTGCCCGAGGACGCCGTGGTGCCGGTTATTGTGTTGTGCTCAGTGAAGTGCAGGTGCAGCCCGTTCCCTGTTGCGGATGTGAAGCTAGAGTTGCTTATAGTATTGTAATTCGAGCCTGTGCTCAGGAAAGCCCCTTGCCCTGATGGGTATGTCGTGTTCACAGTGATGTTCTGAAGCGCGCCGTATGTGGCATTGTCAAAGAACACTCCCATCTGGTAGCCGCTTATCACGCAGTTCCTTACCGTGGTGCGCGTCTGGTTCGAATAAACGCCGTCTGTCCCAGCCGCATTGGTGCCTGTTATTGCGCCGCCTGCGCAGTCAATCACGGTGTCCGTCCCGTTGAGCACAGACACTGCAGTCTGGGAAGCAGTTGTTACTGAGAGCCCATGAAACGCGTTGCCGTTCGAGCCCTGATTTACTATTATGCCATAAGAGCCGTCTGCAACGGTTGCAATGCAATCATTGAATGTGTTGTTGCTCCCTCCCAGGCCATCCACGATGTCTATTCTGTGGCCTATTGCAAACGCCGCAGCGCTGCCGTTGCCGCCTGACACTGTGGAATTCACGCGGGCGAATGCGTTGCCGTTGGATTCCATCGCAAGGCGGATGCCGTTGCCTCCTGCGGTGTTGAAGATTTCCGTGTCAGTGATTGATGCGCCCCTGGCATTTTCCAGGCGCAATGCCGCAGTCCTTATGTTTTCGGTTATCCTCGAGCCGGTGATGGTTGTGCCTGTGGCGTTTTGCAGGTAGACTGCGAACGACGCATTGCCTGCTGATGGGCTCTCAATTGCCGAATTCGATATTTCACCGCCAACCGTCCCGCTGAACTTTATTCCTGAGCCGTAATTGGAGATGCTGCACCCAAGCACGCGCGTGCCTTGCTGGTTGGAGTAAACGCCATACGTCTGCCCGGTCCCGTTGCCCGTTATTGAATGCCCGTTGCACTCTATTGTCACATTCCCTGCCTGCACTTCGAAGCAAGTTCCGTTGCTTGCCAAGTCCTGCGTGACGTTGCACACGTAATTGGGCGTGGTCAGGTTGCCGCACACGCAGCCGGGCGTGGAATTCGAGCTGTTGAGGTAGGAGGGGGTAAGCGGGGCATAATCGACTGATGGCCCCCAAACCATGCCTCCTGACGTGAATGCCCCGTACTGGCGGTTCTCGCCTATGTAAAGCGCGGGGAAGCCTGCCGAGTGAACAGTGCCGTTTACAGGCACGCTGCCATCCATCACATTCGCGTAAATGTTGCCCTCATTCGTTCCGGCGTGCGTGGTGGCGTTGTAGAAGTTCCCGCCTGAAGTGTCATTGATGTAAAGCCCGGAAACTGACGTGAAGTTGTTCCAGTAGAACGTATTTTCCGAGCCTGTCACCAAAAGCAGCGTCCCAGTCCCGCTTTGCGACTTTATGGTGACATTGTACATCGTGGTGTATATGCCGTTGACGTAAGCCACCACATAATCCGAGGAAAGCGTGCTGTTTGCAATCACGTTCCCGATCCCGCTTGTCATGGCAAGCGCCCTTGATATGGTGGCGTTGCCAGTGGAATTGAAATCGTGTATGGTGTTGTTGTCAGAGCCGAGAATCCAGAGCGGGTGGCTTACCGGGCTGTAGACATCAAATGTGCCGATGTCGTTCCTGTCCGCGCCGGCCTGGATGACGAGCATTCCCTGCGCGGTGAACCTGGAAAGGCGGTTGCCTGATGCGCCGACAAGCCAGATTGCCCGGTTGCTCGGGGATATTGCCGAGAAGTCCTCGAAAACATTCCCATCGCTGAACTGCACAAGCATGGGTGCGCCCGCGGTGATGCCCACATTGCTTATGGTGCCGTTGCTTGCCCCCGCGAAAACAATTCCCTTGTCAAAATCTGTTATGGTGCAGTCGTATAGCCTTGTGAATGCCTGGTTTGACTGCAGCGCCGCAGCGCCGGAAGCGCTGTCGCCTGTTATGCGGTGCCCGTTGCACAATATTGTCACGTTTGCTGCGGTCACGTTGAAGCATGTGCCTGCGCTTGTGAGGTTGGATTTGATGTTGCACACAAAGTTCGGCGTGGAAAGCGCTCCGCAGGTGCAGCCTGCCGGAGGAAGCGAAGAGTTGACATAGCCCATGCCCTCGTAGAGCACCTGGAATGCGGGCGCGTTGTTCAGGAAATTGAATGTCTCCCCTTTCAGCGTCTTGCCTGCAAATTCAATGTCATAAACCACAATCTCGCGCAGCGAATCCGCAACCGTGCTCGAGCCAGCCCCTGCATAGTCGCGGTTCTTCCAAAGCAGCGAGACGCGGAAGTCCTTGTCTGGGTCGGACGAAGAGACGAGGTTGTACCTCTGCCCGTCCCGAAGCGTGATTTCCTCGCTGTAAATTGCCATCTCCGCCCAGCTTGGCGAGAGCGAAGAGATGCCTTTGATGCCGCGGTGCGTGCTGTATATGTGCAGCTTCACGCTGCCTGATGCGCCTGTGAATGTGTAGGTGGTGCCAGGGTCTATCTGCACCTGCCCTATCACGCTGCCGGTCGCCGTGTCAATCACGTCCACGATTGCCGGGCGGTTGCCATCGTAATTCGCATAATATGAAACTTCGTTCAGCCTTGCCGAGTAAGGAGTGGCTGCAAGCACGGTGCTGCTTGGCGTGTAGACGCGCAGCTCCTGCATGTTGTAGGTGCCGATGTCTGCCATGTCAATAAACGGGCTGGGGGTGACGCTGTAAAGCGCGTAGTTAATTCCCATGAACGTCTGGTTCACTGATGGGTCAGGGCAAACATCCTGCATGCCCATGGTCTGGCCGCCGTAAAGGAATTCTATCCTTGCCGAGGTCAAATTTGTCAGGCACGGGGTTGCCCCTGTGCTGTTGAGGCGCATGGTGAGGTTGGAGGCATCCAGCGTTGCGCCGGTGGTGATGTTCCTCCTGTTTTCCACGCCCAGCGTTGCCCTGCCTGGAAGCGGGCTGGTGGCTGCGCTGTAAACCCCTACTCCGCGCCACATGTCGTCCACGCACACGACTGCCTGGTCGCCCGAGCTCATGTTCTGAAGAGTCACGCTGTATCCGGTTGCGCACGAGCTTGAGGCGTCGACTGCCAGGAGCAGGAACCTGTCATAGCCTGCCTGCAGGATGGAGTCGTCCATGGCATTCATTATGCCGTACTTGCTCTCCTTTGCAAGCTTGACCTGCCCGCCGTTGATTGTCGCTGTTGAGCTTGCAAGCGGCAAAACCGGCTGCTGCATGTAGGAAATTATCCAATCCTGGTTCAGGAACTTCACGTTCAGCCTGTGATTGTCAGTGCGGGGGGTGATGTTGCTGCACGAAGCCCAGTCGTCAGGAGTGGACGCGTTCAGGTCGCTTGTGCAGACTGGGATTCCAAAATCATTCCCCTCGAATTTCGCGCTGTGCACCATTGCGGAATACTTGTTCACGTCAACATCGCGCACCGATGCGCTCGAATCATATGCAACCCCGTCAGGCGTGGTGCCTACCCAGTATGCCTGCTTCTCAGTGTATGTGAAGCCCGATGCCTGGCTGTCTGTGGTGGAATAGTCTGCAAACGGCGCATATTCAGCACCGCCAATCCTGTATAGGTTCTTCCCCCTTGTGGTGCCAGGCTCGACCGCGCGCAGCGGCGAGGTTGTCATGCCGCCAGTGTCTGGGTCGGAAAGCTGCGAGGGATACTCGTCCTGCGCCAGGGTGTTTTGCCTGTTCTGCAGCGACCTGTCAATCGTGTCGGTTATCAGCGTCGCAAACGTGTGGTTCTGCGAACTCGGCGCGCCTGCAGATTGGAACTCAAAGCTTGGCGTTGCAATTTGCTGCGCTACAAAGAATGAAACGTCAGCTGTCCCGATTGAAAGCCAAACGCTTCCGCGTTCGCTCACAAAGCGGGGCTCGTATGACACAAAAGCAGGGCTCGTCCTGATTCCGCGGTAGTAAAGTGTGGGCGTGCTGCTGTCAGATGGCTTGAACCTTATGGTCTGATATAATGGGTTGTCCGCGATGAATGGGATTCCAACCGTGGTCCACATGTCGCTTGAGGGGCCAACCGTGCCTGCGTACTCGCTGAAAAAAATCGTCTGGATGCCAGATGGCAGGCCGATGTAGCTGTACTTGCTGAACCATAGCCCTGAGCTGTTGAAAAGGCTCATGTTGGCGTTTGCCGAAGGCACTCCAATCATTTCCGAGTAGCCCAGCGTAGGGGTGTAAGTGAGGTAGTCCCAGTTGAAACAGTCCCTTCCCGCAAGCTTCCAGAAAACGCGGGGCGCCCAAAGCGCGGTGTTGGCGGTTTGGTAATAGGTGCCGTTCAGCGAGGTGGAGCCGTTGCCCGTCAGCCCAATCGGGTCAAACAATATCTTGTCAAAATAATAATCGCCTGACATCACGTCGCCAGGCCCGCCGAATATGGCGGGGTTGGACCTTATTTCAACGAGCTTGGCATTCTGGTAGGCCCAGTCGCCCGAAGAGGTGGCTGCGCAGGCAACATCGCCAGGCGCAGTTGCAACACGGTAGGTGTCTGCTGAAAGCCCGGTGAATGTTGCAGGCACAGCATCATATGCCGATGCAAATGCCATCGATGAAAAGACTGCCAGAACGAACATTAAGCCAAAAAACTTCATCACTCCCACCTCACCTCCATTTTTCTGTGTCGCACTGTTTTTAAATGTTGGTATTTATGGCAAGTCCTGATTTATCCAGTTATGGAAACAGGAAAAAATAGATGGGAATGGAAAAAAGCAGAAAAGAAAAAATCAAAATTAGCCGAAGATAGCACCCATTCCGACTTCTGCGTTGTTCTCCTCTTCCTCAATCACTTTGGCAACCGCAGCAACCACTTCTGGCTTGCTTTCCACAACAAGCTCCTTGCCCTCGGCATCCACGAGCGTTTTCAGCTTGCCGCGCGCAAATGAAGCGAACTCGTCGGTCGCGCGCATGAATACGTAGCACTTCTCCCTGTCCTGGGAAACCTGCGCGCCATCCTTCACCTTGTAGCCGTTCCTCGAGAAGCAGGGCTTCCCGTACGGGTCAGCCTCAAGAAGGGCGACCAGTTTTGGCTTGTCCTTTGTTGCAGCTTCAAAAACCACATTCATGCAAATCCCCCGTTTTATTTCCTTAAGAAAGGAAGCATCATCAAGAAGCCCATCACTATTATTATAATCGGCCCAATCGGCACATCCGTCTTTATGGCGCCAATTTCCTGCGCCAGCCAGATGCTGCCCAGCGCGCATACCAGCACGCCATGAAGAACCCCTTCCTTCCTGCGCTCATTTTCAGGCGAGGCGAACGAGCCCTTGCTTTCCTTTCCAAGCTTTGCCATGCCATTTTCAGGGCGTGCAGTGTTAAAAAGCATTCGGAAATCTACGCTTTTCGACGAACGTCTCGCTTTTATTCTTTCGTTTCCCATCTCCCCAAATGGCAATCAAGCTAGCCGGGCGCGTGGCCCGCATTTCGTACGAGATACGCGACATCGTGACATTCGCGCGCAAGGTCGAGGCGACGGACAAGAAAATCCACTGGTTCAACATAGGCGACCCCAACCAATTCGGCTTCAAGCCGCCACAGCAAGTCACCGAGGCCATCATTGCAGCGCTTAACGAGCCGAAATATTCCGCCTACTGCCCATCGCAGGGCGACCCGCAGCTTCGCGCGGCGGTTGCAAAGATTGAGGGCGTGCCAGTTGAAAGCGTCTCCATACATTCAGGCCTTTCAGAAGGCATAGATTTCCTTTTCCAGGCGCTAGTCGACCCAGGCGACAACATTTTGCTTCCCTCGCCCAGCTACCCGCTTTACAATACCAAGCTTGCAGTCTGCTCTGGCGTGAACAACTATTATCCCACTGACGAGAGTTTCATGCCTGACATCGAGCAGATGCGAAAGCAAATCAACAGCCGGACAAAGGCAATAGTGGTCATCAACCCCAACAACCCCACGGGCGCAACCTATTCGCGGCCGCTTCTGAAGAAAATCGCAGACTTGGCGGCAGAGCACAATCTGCCCATCATCGCGGACGAAATATATGACAAGACCACGCTTGATGAGGAGCACGCTGTGAACATGCGCGACGTGGTTTCGCCTGGCCAGCCGCTGATTTCCGGCAACGGCATTTCCAAGAACTTCATCTACCCTGGCTCGCGCGTCGGGTACTTGGCGCTTCATGGCGAGGGCATGGAAGGTCTGCACGATGCAATTGCAAAGCTTTGCAACCAGCGCCTGTCTGTTAACTGGGAAATGCAGCGCGGCGCATTGGCCGCATTCACGCTGCCAATGACCCACCTGTCAGAATTCAAGCGCCAGCTGCGCCTCCGCCGCGACATAGTTTACAAGGAGCTAAACGAAATCCCTGGCATGAGCTGCGCCAAGCCAACAGCCGCATTCTACTCATTCCCGAAAATAGAGACCAATA
>Ga0172370_10001782_pt1 | contig 32090 bp, 46 predicted proteins | sample LakKiv5m_FD_114538 | JGI IMG/M metagenome (GOLD analysis project Ga0172370, IMG submission 114538) | Freshwater microbial communities from Kabuno Bay, South-Kivu, Congo - kab_022012_11.5m | ecosystem: Environmental > Aquatic > Freshwater > Lake | place: Democratic Republic of the Congo...
CACCAGCCACTAGAGGAAAACATTATGCCGAGAAAAGGACCAGCACCGAAGCGGGCGATTATACCGGATGCGGTGTATCACAGCCAACTGGTGTCTCGCCTGACCAATAAGATCATACTAGAAGGGAAAAAGAGCATTGCGGAATCGATCGTCTACAATGCCTTTCTGCTGGTGAACAAGCGATCCGGCAAGGACCCGCTGGAGGTTTACGAGCAGGCATTGCGCAATATTATGCCGATGGTCGAGGTGCGCCCCCGCCGGGTGGGCGGCGCCACCTACCAGGTGCCGATGGAGGTACGCCCCACGCGCAAGTTGGACCTGGGTTTGCGCTGGCTCATCTCTAACGCGCGCAAGCGCGGCGGGAAGACGATGTATGAGCGTCTGGCGGGCGAGCTGCTGGACGCCGCCAACAATACCGGCTCATCCGTGAAGAAACGTGAAGATACACACCGTATGGCGGACGCCAACAAAGCCTTCGCGCACTACCGGTTCTAGCATTGCCGGCTTCTTTTACGAGTCCCACCTCATCTTTCCTTTCGGGGTGGGACTCATTGTGTCAAAGGGAGTTCGAGAGTTCGGAGTCCGGAGTTCGAAGTTCAGAGTTCGGAGTTCGGAGTCGAGTTCGAAGATCAGAGTTCGAAGTCTGAGTTAACGCTCGGAGTTCGGAGTTCGAAAGTATATTTTAGTTCGAAGTTTTGAGTCTGAGCCCGGTTAAGGGCTTAATTGTTTGATAGCTCACTGTCTTCGTCGGTATGGGGTAACGGCCCCGAGAGGCAAGGAAAATGCCCAGGGAATTCTCGCTGGAACGAACACGAAATATTGGGATCGCGGCACATATCGACGCGGGGAAGACGACGACGACCGAGCGTATTCTCTTCTATACGGGCCGGCTGCATCGCATGGGGGAGGTGCACGACGGCGCCGCCACCATGGACTGGATGCCGCAAGAGCAGGAGCGCGGCATCACCATCACCTCGGCGGCGACATCCTGCCGCTGGCGAGATCATCTGATCAACATCATCGACACGCCGGGTCACGTCGATTTCACCATGGAGGTCGAGCGCTCCATGCGCGTGCTGGACGGCGTTATCGGTTTATTCTGCGCGGTGGGCGGCGTGCAGCCGCAGTCGGAAACGGTATGGCGCCAGGCCAACCGCTATAAAGTGCCGCGCATTGCATTCGTAAATAAAATGGATCGCACCGGAGCCAGTTTTTTCCGGGTGATGGAAGCGATGCGCGAGCGGCTGGGCATCCGTCCGGTGGCGGTGCAACTGCCCATCGGCGAGGAGCAGAACTTTGCCGGCATCATCGACCTGGTGGGGATGCGCGCGCTGCTGTACCCGGACGAGCTTGGCCAGCAGGTGCTGGAGACGGAAATTCCGGATGAATACCGCGCGGAGGCCGAGCATTATCGCGAGTTGCTGGTCGAAGCGGCGGCCGAGGGGAACGACGAGCTGACGCACAAGTATCTGGAGGGGAAGGCGCTCACCGAGGATGACATCAGAGCGGGCATCCGTGCCGGAACGCTGGCCATCGACATCGTGCCGGTGCTGTGCGGCGCGTCGTTCCGCAACAAAGGCGTGCAACTGCTGATGGACGCGGTGGTCGATTACCTGCCCTCTCCGCTCGACGTTGGCGCGATGCGCGGCGAAAATCCGGACACCGATGCCGAAGAGTGGCGCAAGCCGGATGACGATGAACCATTCAGCGCGCTGGCATTCAAGATAATGTCCGATCCCTACGTGGGCCGGCTGACCTATGTCCGCTGTTATTCGGGCACGCTGGCCAGGGGCACGGCCGTATTGAACGTATCCAAGAGCAAGCGCGAGCGGCTGGGGCGCATTCTGCGCATGCACGCGAACCACCGCGAGGATGTGGATGAGATCCGCACCGGCGATATCGTCGCCGTGGTGGGTTTGAACACCACCACTACCGGCGACTCGCTGACCGACCAGAAACACGCGCTGCTGCTGGAGTCCATCCACTTCCCGGAGCCGGTCATTTCGGTGGCCATCGAACCGAAGACGAAGCCGGACGAAGAGAAGTTGATAGAGGGCCTGGTGAGGCTGGCGGCGGAGGACCCGACCTTCCGGCAATATACCGACGCGGAGACCGGCCAGACTATCATCTCCGGCATGGGCGAGCTGCATCTCGAAATCATCGTGGATCGACTGAAGCGCGAGTTCCGCGTGGAAGCAAACATCGGCAGGCCGCAGGTTGCCTATCGCGAGACGATCACCGCGCCGGCGAAGGCCGAGGGGCGCTATATCCGCCAGACCGGCGGCCGCGGCAAATACGGCCACGTGCGGATCGAGATCGCGCCGCGGGAGGCCGGCGCCGGCTTCACCTTCGTGGACGCCATCGTCGGCGGCGTGGTGCCCAAGGAATACATCCCGGCGGTGGAGAACGGCATCCGCGAGGCGCTGGACAACGGCGTATTGGGCGGATATCCGGTAATCGATCTGCAAGCCACGCTTTACGATGGGTCGTATCACGAAGTGGATTCCGACGAGATGTCCTTCAAGTTTGCCGGATCTATCGCCTTCAAGGAGGCCATGCGCCGTGCGAAGCCTATCCTGCTGGAGCCAATCATGAAGGTAGAGGTGATCTGCCCGGAGCAGAACATGGGCGATCTGATCGGCGACCTGAACTCCCGCCGTGGGCAGATCGAGGGTCTGGAAGCGCAGCCGGGAGGGCAGCAGGCCATTCGCGCCCGCGTGCCGCTGGCGGAGCTGTTCGGCTACGCGACCACGCTGCGCTCGCTCAGCCAGGGACGCGCCACCTACACCATGGAGCCGCTCAACTACCAGGAAGTGCCGAAATCGATCGCCGACGAAGTGTTGGGCAGGTAAAGGTCGAAGCTACAAGTTCCAAGTTCATGAGCCCGGAGTTTCGAGTTTTTTAGTTTCAGGTTGAGCGTTGTCTAAAAATAATATATCGAGTCGGATGAGCGAGATTTTCGAATTTATACCTCAAGTTATTAAACGCTAAATGCGGTGTTGCGCAAGATAGGGCTACAAAGCGGTAAATTATTTTTCGAAAAGCCGAGAAAAGTGTTGACGAAGGGCCGTGAAAACAGTATTATTTTCCGCTGTGCGTCAGGGATTCCCTGACGCCGGGTACCTTGACAAAATTCCCGGGGCGTATCCGCTATTTTGGGATGCGCCTGTTTCTGGAGGCACCACCTATGCGCAAAGAAGCTCGGAAAATGGCGAGTGACAAGATTCGCATCCGCCTGAAATCGTTCGATCATCGCATGCTGGATCAATCCGCGCTGCGAATCGTCGATACGGCCCGGCGGACGGGCGCCCAGGTTGCCGGTCCGGTTCCGCTGCCGACGGAGATCAATAAATATTGCGTTATCCGCTCGCCGCACATCGATAAAGAATCGATGGAGCATTTCGAGATGAGGACGCACAAGCGATTGATCGACATTCTGGAGCCGAACCAGCGGACCATCGATGCGCTGATGCGCATCGAGCTGCCGGGTGGTGTTCACATCGAAATCGTGTAAGCCATACACGGTTGCCGCTTCGCGCCGGGCGCGAGCGGCGTGTAGTTTCCCCATGAGCCGGCTCAAGGCTCCGCTGGGGTACGGGAAAGGATTCGAACCATGACTGTTCGAAAGATGATCATGGGCCGGAAGGTAGGCATGACTCAGTTATTTACTGAGGATGGCCGCGCCGTGCCGGTGACCGTGCTTGAGGTCGGTCCGTGCTACGTGGTGCAACAGCGCACCGAGGAGAAGGACGGCTATCAAGCGATCCAATTGGGCTATCTCCCATACAATGAAAAAGACGTGCGTCGCGCAAAAGAGCTGCACAGCCTGCATGAGCGCCGCCGCACCAATAAAGACGACAGCGGTAATATGAAAGACCGCGGCAAGGTCGAGAAGGAACCACGCGGTCCCCATCGGCTTACCATGGCGGTCTACGGGCACTTCCTCAAGCATAACGTGCCTCCGCTTCGCTACCTCAAGGAGTTCCGCGTTGCCCAGCTCGACGAATACAGCGAGGGCACTGAAATTCGCGCGGACGTCTTTGCCCCCGGCGAGAAGGTAGACGTCTCCGGCACATCCAAGGGCCGCGGCTTCGCCGGCGTGGTGAAGCGTTACGGCTTCAAGGGTGGGCGCGCCTCCCACGGTTCGATGTTCCACCGCAAGCCGGCGTCCGGCGGGGCCACCGACGCCGCCCGCGTGTTTCGCGGTTCCCGTCGTCCGGGCCACATGGGCGCGGAGCAGGTGACCGTGAAAAATATCGAAGTGGTGCGCGCCGACGCGGAGCGCAATGTGCTGGTGCTGAAAGGCGCCCTGCCCGGTCCGGTGGGCGGCCTGCTGGTCGTGACCATACCCGAACGGCCCACTATCGAGCGCGGCAAAGGCCGCTTTGTCACCTTTACGGCTTTGGAGGGTCGATAATGAGCACCGTGCAGGTATATAATCTCGCGGGCGAGCCGTCCGGCGAATTCGAGCTGGCGTCCGAGGTATTCGACGCGCCGGTCAATGAGGCGCTGATTCACCAGTCCGTGAAGGCAACGCTGGCCAACCGGCGCCAGGGGACGGCCGACACGAAGACCCGCGGCGAAATAAGCCATACGACGAAGAAGGCGTACCGCCAGAAGGGCACGGGGCGCGCCCGGCAGGGCATGCGCTCGGCCCCGCACTGGAAAGGCGGCGGCACGGTGTTCGGCCCGCACCCGCGCGACTATAATATGTCGCTGCCGAAGAAGATGCGCCGGGCGGCGCTGCTGTCGGCGCTGGCCGTCAAGGCGAGCGAAGAGGGCATCATCGTGGTTGACGCCTTTTCCTTCGCGGAGCCGAAGACCCGCCATGCGGCAGCGCTGCTGCGCGCCCTGAAGATCGATGGGATGAATCGGATCCTGCTGGTGGTGAAAGAGCGGGACGACGCTGCGATTCGAGTTTTCAATAACCTGCCGAACGTGGAAATCGTCACCGCGGATATGCTGGGCACCTACCAGGTGCTCAACGCGAGTTGCCTGCTGTTCGAGCAGGCCAGCCTGCGGCGACTGCAGGAGCTGAAGCAGCAGCCCATCGGCAGCGCGCGCTGGCTGGCGAAACAGCAAATGGAAGCGCAATCCGCCACCAAAGAATCTTCCACCCCGCAATCCCCGGCAAGCACCAGCATAGCTCCTGACACGGAGCAGGGAGGCGCCCAATGAGTAAACCGTTCCACCAAATTATCATCAACCCCATCCTGACGGAAAAAAGCGTGCAGAATCAGAAGATCCGGCGCTATTCCCGGCAAGATGCCAAGGCGGCGATCGGCGGCACGCCGTCGAACTCCGCGATAAACGCGTTGACCGATCAGACGGTGCGCAAGTATACCTTCCGCGTCGCGTTGGACGTGAACAAAACCGAAATCGCGCAGGCTTTCGAGGCCATCTTTGCCAAGGAAAAGGTGAAGGTCGCCAGGGTGCATACCGTGCACGTGCGCGGCAAGGAACGCCGCCAGCTCGGGCGGCGCACCCGCACTGCCCCGCGGATGGGCAAGTCGCCGGACTGGAAGAAGGCCATCATAACGCTGACGCCGGATTCGCCGAGCATCCCGATGCTGGAAGGAGTATAAGTTACAAGTTCGATGTTCCAAGTTCGTAGTTTGGAATATCGAGTTTGTGATTTTTCAGATGGATAAGTGGAGTGGATTACGCTTATCCTTTTACCGCAGGATGACGATATTATGGCGGGCCACGGCCGAGAAGTGTGGTAACTGGAGCAGAAAATGGCATTGAAGAAATATCGTCCCACATCGCCGGCGCGGCGGTTCATGACCGGCGCCGATTTCAGCGAGCTGACGAAGAAAGAACCGGAGAAATCCCTTACACGGCCTTTGAAGAAATCGGGCGGGCGCGACAACCAGGGGCACATCGCCGTCCGCTTCCGCGGCGGCGGGGCAAAGCGCGCCTATCGCATCATCGATTTCAAGCGGCGCAAGGATGACATTCCGGCCACGGTGATCGCGCTGGAATACGATCCCAACCGTTCGGCGCGCATCGCGCTGCTGGAATATGCCGACGGCGAGCGGCGCTATATCCTTGCGCCGCTGGGCCTGAAGGTCGGCGCCATGGTGGAATCCGGACCGAACGCGGACATCAAGCCGGGAAATGCCTTGCCGCTTTCCGCTATCCCGCTCGGTTCTACGGTGCACGCCGTTGAGCTGCAGGAAGGGAAAGGCGCGCAGATGTGCCGGAGCGCCGGTACATCGGCCCAGGTTATGGCGAAGGAAGGCAAGTTCGTCACGCTGAACCTGCCATCGGGCGAGATGCGGCGGGTTTTCGCCGGCTGCCGCGCCAGCATCGGGCAGGTAGGGAACATCGAGCATGAAAACATTGTCATCGGCAAGGCGGGCCGCATGCGCCATATGGGTCACCGCGGGCACGTGCTGGGCGTGGCGATGAACCCGAACGATCACCCGCATGGCGGCGGCGAAGGCCATAGTCCGGTCGGCCGCAAAAAGGGTCCGGCCACGCCGTGGGGTAAACCGACCATCGGCAAGCGGACCCGCCATAATAAGCGGACGGACCGCTTCATCGTGAAGCGCCGAAGCTGAGCAATTTTGGATTTTGGATTTTGGATTTTGGATTTGATTATCGATTTTGGATTGCCGCGCGCTTGGATAGGTCAATCTAAAATCCAAAATCCAAAATCAAAAATGCAAAGCCGGGTTGGAGGAATAGATGGGAAGATCACTGAAAAAAGGACCGTTCGCCGACGGGCACCTGACGAAAAAAGTGGATGAGATGAACCGCCGGGGCGAGAAGCGCATCATTAAGACTTGGTCGCGCCGTTCGACGATCCTGCCGGAATTCATCGGCCACACGCTCGCCGTGCATGACGGTCGCAAGCACGTGCCGGTATTCATCACGGAAAATATGGTGGGGCACAAGCTGGGCGAATTCGCGCCGACCCGCACCTTCCGTGGTCACGCCGGCGGTGAGAAGCGGTCGAGCGTTCGCTGATCGTGATTTTATTTTTTGGATTTTAGATTTTATCTTGGCGGTCCCTTGAAAGAGGGCAAGCCAAAATTTAAATCTAAAATTCAACCCTCGAGGGGGGAGAGATAGAGTACGGCTATGGGAAGAAACGCACAAGAACGAGGCAGCCGGAGGAAGGCGCGCATCGAACAGCGGCGCGCGGAAGGCATCGCGCTGGCAGTGGCGCGCAACATACGCATATCGCCATTGAAGCTGCGCCGCATTATCGACGTGATCCGCGGCAAGGATATCGAGGAGGCGCTGGGGGTATTGAATTTCACCCCGTCGCCCTCCGTCGAGCCGGTCCGCAAGGTGTTGCTATCGGCGATCGCCAACGCGGAGAATAATCTGAGTCTCGATCGGGAAACCGACCGGTTATATGTCAAAACCTGCTATGTGGACGCGGGGATGACCATCAAGAGGATGCATCCGACCACGCAGGGTCGGGCGCGCATCATCAAACGCCGATCGAGTCATATCACGATTCACGTGGCGGAGCGCCCGCAGCAGCGCGCGACGCGCACGGCGTAATTTGCAGTTCAGTGAGTTCCGGCCTGGCCGGAACAGGAGACATCATATGGGGCAGAAAGTACATCCATACGGGTTCCGGCTGGGCGTCATCCGCGATTGGCAGAGTCGCTGGTATGCCGACAAGGAATATAAGGAACTCGCCATCGAGGACAACCTGATCCGCAAGTACCTGCGCAACCGGCTGCCGAATCTGTTTTCAGCCGGGGCGAGCGCCGCGGCGACGCGGCGCGGCGGGCGTGGCGGTCGGGGAGGCCGCGGCCTGGACGCGGGCGTCTCGCAGATCGAGATCGAGCGCATGGCTAACGTGATCAAGGTGACGATGCATACCGCGCGTCCCGGTCTGATCATCGGCCGCGGCGGGCGTGGCATCGACGAGCTGCGCGCCGAGCTGGAGCGCATTACCCCGCGCAAGGTGCAGCTCAACGTGCTGGAGATCAAGTCGCCGGAGCTCGATGCTCAACTGGTAGCCGAATCGATCGGCAGCCAGATCGAGCGGCGTGTTTCCTTCAAGCGCGCCATCCGCCTGGGCATTGCCCGCACCATACAGCGCGGCGGCAAGGGAATCAAGGTCATTGTCGGAGGTCGCTTGGGCGGCGCGGAAATCGCCCGCAGCTACTCCGACAAGGACGGCAAGATTCCGTTGCATACACTGCGCGCGGATATCGATTACGGTTTCTCCGAGGCGCGCACTCAGTATGGGAACATCGGCGTGAAGGTATGGATCTACCGCGGTGAAATTCTGCCCGGCGAAAGCAAGCAACCGCCCGCGCCCCGCAAGGCCGCCGCGCGAGTCGCGCCGCCGGCCGCCGTTGCGCCCGCGGGCGTCGAACCGGCCGCCGCCGCGCCCGAGAAGAAGAAGGGTTGGCGCCGTGTTCCCAAGGACGAAGCGACCGCCATCGCGGCGGCTGCCGAATCCGTAGATAGCCCGGAGGAAGCGGCCGGCAAGGCTGCCGAAGGCACTGCCCCGCTGGCGGAGCCTGTCGAGACGCTGGAGGAGACCCCGGTTGCCACTTCGGAAGCAGAGGTTCCATCGCCCGAGGCCGGCAGCGAAGCTCCGGACCTGGATAAAGTGGTGCTTGCCGATGAAGAGGGAGATGTCGATACGGAGGATCTGGGGCGGTAGTAATAAGTGATAAGTGATAAGTGATAAGTGAGGAGTAATAAGTAATAAGTGAGAAGTGAGAAGTTATTAGTACCTAACCACTAAGAAAAAATAGTTGATGGTTCATGGGTTTTGCCAAATCAGGCAAGGGTGGGTCCGGTGGTTGAGTAGGCAGGAAAGTTGATCGATTCTTTCTATAGTTCTATTGCCGTATCGAAACCACCGCGTGGAAAGGTTGTGGCAAAACGTTGGGATTTGCTGTTGGGTTCCGGCGCTGCCGGTTGGATGAGGAGGTAAGACGATGTTGATGCCCGCAAGAACGAAATACCGGAAGATGCACCGGGGCCGCATGGCTGGAAAAGCGACCCGCGGCAATACCGTTACCATGGGCGAATTCGGGCTGCAGGCGCAGGAACCGTGCTGGATGACGAATCGGCAGATCGAGGCCGCGCGCGTTGCCATGACCCGGCATATCAAACGCCAGGGTAAGGTATGGATCCGCATTTTCCCGGATAAGAGCATCACCGCGAAGCCCGCGGAGACCCGCATGGGTTCCGGCAAGGGCGCCCCGGAATACTGGGTGGCGGTGATTAAGCCGGGCCGGATTCTATTCGAGATGGGCGGAGTGCCGGAGAAGATCGCCCGCGAAGCGATGCGGTTGGCCGCGCACAAGCTGCCCATCAAGTCGAAGTTTGTCACCCGCGAAGAGGTGGAAGGGGGGCAGGACCTGTGAAGCTGGTAGAACGCCGTCGCTTGCACGAGCTGACGAAGGAACAACTGCATACCGAGCTGGCGGAAGCCGAACGCGATCTGTTGGATCACCAGTTCGACAAGGGATTGAAGCGCCTGACGAATCCGGCTGCCCTGCATAATTCACGCAAGCGCGTGGCCAGGCTGAAGACGCTCATCCGCCAGCGCGAGCTGCTGGAGGAAACCGGATTGGGTTCGATGGAGGAATACAAAGCCTTCCGCGTTGCCGAGCGCCGCGAGACAGCGAGCCGCAGAGACCGGCGGTCCGCCTGATTACGCCGGCGGCCGTCAACGGGCAAGCAATCGGTAAAAGAGACAGGGAGAAGCAATGATGGAACAGACTTCCGAGACGCGGAATCGCCGCAAGGTGCGCGAAGGCGTCGTGATCAGCGATAAGATGGATAAAACCGTGGTGGTGCGGGTTTCCGATCTGGTTGAGCATCCGCTGTATAAGCGCATTATCCGGCGTTCGACCAAGTTCAAGGCGCACGATGAGAATAACGAATACCATATCGGCGACAAAGTGCGCATCATGGAGACGCGTCCGTTGAGCAGAGACAAGTGCTGGCGGGTGACGGATCTGCTGGAAAAGGCCAAGTAGAGGCGGAATGTCGTCGCGGCCATGAATCATCCCGCCCTCGCCATTCGGCCGGGGGGATGATCGCCTGGTAGGAGACAACGATGAAAGTGTATCAGACAGCCAATATCCGCAATATCGCGCTGATTGGGCACGGCAGCTCCGGAAAAACCACGCTGACCGAGGCATTGATGTACCAGACGGGCGTGGTAGGGCGCATGGGTAAGGTAGAGACCGGCAGCACGCTCTCCGATTCGGACGTGGATGAAGTTCAACGCCAGATTTCCATCAATACGTCGCTGCTGCCCGTGCAATACCAGGGTGTGAAGATCAACCTGCTGGATACTCCCGGCTACGCCGACTTCGTCAGCGAAGTGGTCGGCGCGCTGCACGTGGCCGACGCGGCGCTGGTTGTGGTTGACGCGGTGAACGGTGTAGAAGTGCAGACTGAGCGCTACTGGCGCATGGCCGAAGCGCGCGCGCTGCCGCGGCTCATCATCGTGAGCAAGATGGATAAGGAGCACGCGAATTTCACGGAAGCGTTGGCCTCGCTCAAGCGGCGGTTCGGCAACCGCGTGGTGGCGCTGCAGCTCCCTATCGGCGAGCAAGCGTCCTTTCGTGGCATCGTAGATCTGGTGCGCATGAAAGCGGACATCGAGAGCGAAGATATCGCGACACCGAGGGAAGAGGCGATCTCCGGCGACCTGCAGGCGCGCGCCGCGGAGATGCGCGAAGCGGTAGTGGAGGCAGCCGCTGAAGCCAATGACGATCTAATGATGAAATATCTGGAGGAAGGCGAGCTGACCGACGACGAAATCGTCAGCGGCCTGCGGGAGGTTATCGCATCGGGCCGCGTTTTCCCGGTAGTGGTGAGCGCGGCGGCGAAGAACTACGGCACCGTGCCGTTGCTCGACCTGCTGGTTTCCAGCGCGCCTTCGCCGCTCCAGTTACCGCCGGTGCACGCTGTCAAAGGCGACGCGGAGGTCGAGCTTTCCGCCAATCCGGCCGGACCGCTGGCGGCCTATGCCTTCAAAACGATGGCCGATCCGTTCGCGGGCCGCATCACCTTTTTGCGGATTTACTCGGGCACGCTGGGTTCGGGCACCGAGGCGTTCAATACGGTGAAAGAGGCGAAGGAGCGCATCGGCAACCTGTTTGTGATGATCGGCAAGCAACAGGAAGCGGTGGAGAGCGCGCAGGCCGGCGACATGGTGCAGGTGGCGAAGCTGCATGACACCACCACGGCGGACACGCTGGCCAGCGCCGGCGACCGCCTCGTTATCGCCCCGCCCGCATACCCGGAGCCGATGCTGAATTTCTCCATCGCGCCCTCCAGCAAGGGTGAGGAAGGCAAGCTGGCGGAGAGTATGCGGCGCTTCACCGAAGAGGACCCGACGCTGCGCTTCGAAATGGACCCGGAAACGCATGAGTCGATCATCGCCGGCATGGGCGAGCTGCAGCTCGAAGTCACCCGCGACCGGCTGAAGCGAAAATTCAACGTGGATACCGTACTGGGCAACCCTACGGTGGCTTACCGCGAGACCATCCGCGCTATCGCGGAGGGTCATGGGCGGCATAAAAAGCAGACGGGCGGCGCCGGCCAGTTTGGCGATGTAAAGGTCCGCCTCGAACCGCTGGAGCGCGGGGCCGGTTTCGAATTCGTAGATGCCATCGTGGGCGGCGTGGTGCCGCGCCAGTTCATTCCGTCGGTGGAAAAGGGCGCGCGCGATGCGATGAAGAAAGGCCCGATGGCCGGGTACCCGGTGGTGGACTTCCGCTACGTGCTGCATGACGGCCAGTACCATCCGGTAGACTCGAAGGACATCGCCTTCCAGTCCGCGGGCCGGCTGGGTTTCCAGGACGCGATGACGAAAGCGCAGCCGGTGCTGCTGGAACCCTACGTGGATGTCGAGATCACCGTGCCGGACGAGTATATCGGCGACATCATCGGCGGCCTGTCGAGCAAGCGCGGGCGCGTGCAGGGGTCCGATTCGCTGGGCGGCGGCGTTTCCGTGGTGCGAGGGCAGGTGCCGCAGGCGGAGATGTTCCAATATTCGAACGAGTTGCGCGCGCTGACGCAGGGTCGTGGAAGCTTCACCATGACTTTCTCGCACTACGAGGAAGTGCCCCCGCATGTCAGCGAGGAAATTATCGCCGAGGCAAAGCGGCGGAGCGAAGAAGAGCGCTGATCGCCCGTGCGGGCAGATGAGGATATGAGATGATTTTCTTACGGACACGTTTGAATGTAGCGGACAATTCGGGGGCGCGCGTGGTGGAGTGCATCCGCGTACTGAAGGGCTCGACCGGCGCCGCGGCGCATATCGGCGACGTTATTGTAGTGGCGGTGAAACAAGTCACCCCCGGCGCGGCCATCAAGAAGGGCGAAGTTGCGAAAGCGGTGGTGGTTCGCACCAGGCAGGCGCTGCGCCGTCCGGACGGATCGTATATCCGCTTCGACGATAACGCCGCGGTGTTGATCAACGAACAGAAGAATCCGCGCGGCACGCGTATCTTCGGTCCGGTGGCTCGCGAGCTGCGCGACCGCGATTTTATGAAAATAGTTAGCCTGGCGCCGGAAGTCCTGTAAGCGGTTGAATCATACTGCTGAGCGCATTTCGGGCTTGACACTGATGAGTAGAAAACGTACAATTACCGTTCGTGCGACACGCGCGAACTATTGTCCGCGCGGGTCGTCGCGTGTTGGTGGGTCCTTAACGGCTCCCGCGGCGGGTCTGCGGGATCACCGATGATGAGTGGTGGGTGTCATGAAGATAGTCAAAGGCGATACGGTGTTGCTGCGCTCCGGGAGAGATGTAGCGCGCGCTAAAGATAAAAACGTGCGGGGCCGTGTTATGCGCGTGCTGCCGCGCGAAGGCAAGGTGGTGGTGGAGGGGCTGAATATGGTGACCAAGCACCAGAAGCCCAAAACCACCGGCGGCGCCGCCCAGGTGCAGTCCGGCGGGCGCATCAAGATGGAAGCGCCTATTCCGGCCTCCCGCGTCATGCTTATCTGCTCGAACTGCGACAAGCCGACTCGCGTGGGAATGCGCGTTCGTGAAGACTCGCGCGAGACATTGACCGGCAGCAAAACGGTGACCATCCGCGAGCGGGTGTGCAAAAAATGCGGCGAAGTAATGCCGCGGCCTACGGAAGTCAACCTGTAAACGGCATTCGACCGCTACCGCCGAAAGGTCCGTCCGGACGCGACCCGGCCCGGGCAAAAACCGGACTCGGAGTACCGGACAAAACCGGACCCGGAGTACCGGACAAAACCGGACCCGGAGTATCGGGCAAAACCGGACCCGGAGTACCGGGCAAAACCGGACCCGGAGTACCGGGTTAAAACTGAGAATGGTGGCATAAGGTAAGGAGCAAGTTGTGGCAAAGCAGGATACGAAAAAGTCCGGCGCGCCCGCCAGAGCGAAAGGCGGCGTGAAACCCGGACCGCCGGGCAAGGGGAAAGAAGCCGCGCCCGGCGCCGTGCAGTTCGGCGGCGTTGAAGAGAAAGGCGTCCTGCCGCGCCTGCGCGAGCACTACCGCGCCGAGGTGGCGAACGCGCTACGGGAACAGTTCAAATATGACAACGTCATGCAGATTCCGCGCGTAGCGAAGGTTATCGTCAACATGGGCGTCGGCGAAGCGCTGCAGGATATCAAGACGCTGGACAACGCGGTGCGCGAGTTGGCGATGATTACCGGGCAGAAGCCGCTGGTAACGCGGGCGAAAAAATCGATCGCGGCATTCAAGCTGCGCGCCGGCAACCCCATCGGCGCCAAGGTGACGCTGCGTGGGGCGCGCATGTGGGAATTTCTCGATCGATTGTTTTCGGCGGCGCTGCCGCGCATCCGCGACTTTCAGGGACTGCCGGCGAAATCCTTCGACGGACGCGGCAACTTCACGCTGGGCTTGCGCGACCAGACGATCTTTTCGGAGATCAATATCGATACCATCGACCGCGTGCGTGGCATGGACATCACCATCGTGACGACCGCCCGCACCGATGAAGAAGCACGGGAGATGCTGTTGCGGCTGGGCTTGCCCCTGCGAAAGAGTTAATGTTTTTGTTTGCAAAGGGAGACGTGGACCGTGGCCAAAAAAGGCAAACTGGAAACCTGGAAGAAGAAACCGAAGTTCGCAGTGCGCGCCTACAATCGGTGCCATATCTGCGGGCGTCCTCGGGCCTATTTTCGCAAGTTCGGCATGTGCCGTATTTGCCTGCGCACGTTCGCCCATCGCGGCCTGTTGCCGGGCGTGACGAAATCGAGCTGGTAGGAGGGGACGATGCCGGTTACCGATCCCATTGCTGATATGTTGACTCGCGTGCGCAATGCCGCCACCGCCGGCCATGATACGGTCGCGGTGCCCGCTTCGCGCCTGAAGATGGACCTGGCGCGCCTGCTGCGCGATGAAGGCTATATCCAGAAGGTGGAGCTGACGGATACGGATAAGCTGACGGCCACCATCAAAATAACGCTTAAATACGGACCGCGCCGCCAGCCGGTGTTCCGCGGCATTCGCCGGGCCAGTAAGCCGGGCCGCCGGCTTTATGTCGGCTGGCGCGAGATACCGCGGGTGCAGGGCGGGCTGGGCGTCGCCATTCTCACCACCTCGCGGGGAGTGATTACCGACCGCCAGGCGCGCGCGGATAAATTAGGCGGCGAGCTGCTTTGCACGATCTGGTAAAGCGGGCGCAGACGGCCGGCAAGGCCGGCGCATGAGGGGAATGAAATATGTCTCGGATTGGACGGATGCCGATCCCGCTGCCGAGCGGGGTGGAAATCATACAGCAAGACGGCACGATCAGCGTGAAGGGGCCGAAAGGCAACCTGGAACGAGCGATTCCGCCGCCGATAACCGTGCGGGAGGAGGAGCGGACGCTTTACGTGGAGCGCCCGACCGACCTTAAGCCGCACAAGGCGCTGCACGGCCTGACGCGTTCGCTGGTCGCTAACATGGTCAAGGGAGTGACGGACGGATTCGAGCGGCGCATGGAGCTGCACGGCATCGGGTATCGCGCTCAATTACAGGGAGAACGCCTGGTGCTCAACCTGGGCTTCTCGCATGACGTATACGTGATCCCGCCCACGGGCGTGTCCATTGCGGTGGAGACTGTCTCCCCTAACGTGGATAACCAGCACTGCACCGCGCGCCTGATTGTCACCGGCATCAGCAAAGAGAAAGTGGGCCAGGTGGCGGCGAAGATTCGCGCGCTGAAAGAGCCGGAGCCGTATAAGGCCAAAGGCTTGCGCTACCAGGGTGAAATCATCCGCCGCAAGGCCGGCAAGGCCGCGAAGGCGGGCAAGGGTAAGAAATAACTATTGCCGGAGCGCGGGCAGCTTGCCCCGATTTGTCGGGTTTCCGCCCGCGTGAATAGCTGCCGACCAAGACCGGCGGCATGAGGTGAAAAAGGATGAAACTGCAGAAAGAAGAAGCGCTGGCGCGCCGGCATCGGAGGGTGCGCGCGAAAGTTCACGGTACGCCCGAGCGACCGCGCCTGGCCGTCCACCGCAGTCTGAAACATATCTACGCTCAAGCGATCGATGATGTGAACGGGCGGACGCTGGCCACGGCTTCGAGCAACGAGCCGGATTTCCGTGCCCAGGTCAGCGCGGAAGCGCACGGCGGCAATGTCGGCGGCGCTAAAAAGGTGGGACAGGCGCTGGCGGAGCGGGCCCGCGCAAAAGGCATCACCAGTGTAGTGTTCGACCGGGGCGGTTATCCGTATCATGGCCGGGTGCGCTCGTTGGCGGATGGCGCTCGTGAAGGCGGTTTGGAGTTCTGACGAGCTCGGGAGACGGAGTACAGGGCATGGTGAAAATCGATATTTCCGCGCTGCAGCTTGAGGAGAAGGTCGTCTCGCTCAATCGCGTGCAAAAGGTTCATAAAGGCGGGCGCACGCTGCGCTGGAGCGCGCTGGTGGTGGTCGGCGATAACGACGGTCATGTCGGCGTTGGCCTGGGCAAGGCATCCGAAGTGCCGGAGGCCATTCGCAAGGGCGCCGAAGCGGCGAAGAAGGCAGTCATGCGCATTGCGCTGGCCGAGCATACCATTCCGCATGAAGTGCAGGAGAATTCCGGCGCGGCCATCGTGCTGATGCGCCCGGCGGCGCCGGGCACCGGCGTAATCGCCGGCGGCGCGGTGCGGGCGATTGTAGAAGCGGCGGGGGTGCGCGACATCCTCACGAAATCGCTGGGTTCGGCCAATGCCGTGAACATCGCGTGGGCGACGGTGAAGTGCCTGAAATCGCTCCGCACGCCGGAAGACGTAGCCGCGGGCCGGGGTCGCTCGGTCGAGGAGATCTACAGCCGACCGGTGCGGGAAGGAGGCGCCGCATGAGCGGAAAATTGGCGATTACCTTGAAGCGCAGTACGATCGGGTGCCCGGCGGACCAGTGCCGCACGGTGCGCGGCCTGGGCTTGCGCAAGCTGAACCAGACTGTAATCCAGCCCGATAACCCATCGACGCGCGGCGCGGCGTTCAAAGTCCGCCACCTGATCGAGGTGCGGGAGGCAACTGAAGAATAACGGAGTTTTGAGGACGGATCATGGTACGACTTGAGAATTTAAGCGCCCCGGCAGGGGCAACATCCTCCACGAAGCGGGTGGGCCGCGGCACGGGTTCCGGCCACGGTAAAACCTGTTGTCGGGGCAATAAGGGCCAGAAGGCGCGCGGATCGGTGCGTCCCGGCTTCGAAGGCGGGCAGACCCCGCTGCAGCGCCGGTTCCGCAAGCTGAAGGGGATCAGCAAGACGGCCATGAATATCGGCATCTTCCGCAAGGAATATGCCATTGTCAATGTCGGACAGTTGGAAGTGTTCGAGCCCAATACCGTGGTCACCCCCGATCTGTTGGTGCAGGCTCGCATCGTTCGCGAACTGCGCGATGGTCTGCGCGTGCTGGGCAACGGCGAGTTGTCCAGACCGCTCACCATCCGCGCGCATCATTTCAGCTCCGGCGCGGCCGCGAAAATTGCCGCGGCAGGGGGGAGCACGGAGGTACTCTAGTGCCATCACATGATTCCAGTTGGCGCGATTCGCTGGTGCGGTTAGGATACGCGCTGCAGGTGCCGGACCTGCGGCGGCGGTTGCTGTTCATCGCCGGCATGTTTTCGCTGTTCGTGGCGGGCCTGCACATCCCGACGCCGTTTGTCAATCCCGAGGAGATTCAAAAGTTAGCCAACTCGGGCCTGCTGGGTTTAATCGATATCATGTCCGGCGGCGGTTTCAAGCGGCTTTCCATCCTGGCGCTGGGCATCGTGCCTTATATCAATGCCTCGATTATCATGCAACTGCTCGGCATCGCCGTGCCGTCTATCCAGCGCCTGCAAAAGGAAGGCGAGACGGGCCGCAAGGTCATCTCCTCCTATACGCGCTGGGGCACGGTAGTGCTGGCGCTGTTCCAGGCTACCGGACTGGGCATCTACCTGGAAAGGATCGGAGCCGTCGATGAGCGGCTCGGTTTATACAGTATTATTCCCTTGGTGCTGATCATGACGGCGGGCACCTCGTTTCTGATGTGGATGGGCGAGCAGCTCACCGACCGCGGCATCGGCAACGGCGTCTCGCTGATCATCTTCGCCGGCATTCTCATCAGCATGCCGACGACCTTTAAGCGGATCGTCGATCTGGCCTGGGCGCAGGAAGACCTGATGTCCCGGCTGGTGAGCATCGGCCTGGTGGTGGTAATCTTCCTGGCCATCGTGGTCTTCATCACCTGGGTGCACCAGGCGACGCGGCAGATTCCGATTCAACATGCCAAGCGCGTGGTGGGCAACCGGGTGTTCAGTTCGGCCAATACCTACCTGCCGTTGAAAATCGCCACCGCGGGCGTGATTCCCATCATCTTCGCCATCTCGGTGGCGATGCTGCCGGGCACGGTGGCGGGCATGCTGTTGAACTCGAAAATGGGCTACACGCAAAGCACGCCGCTGATAAAGTACCTGTATATGTTCTCGCCCGGTTACCACTGGATCGGCGGCCTGATTTATTTTCTGATGGTGGTGTTCTTCACCTTCTTCTACACGGCGGTCGTCTATAACGTGCAGGACATCGCGGACAACCTGAAGAAGCACGGCAGCTTCGTGCCCGGTTTGCGTCCCGGCAAGCAGACGGAAAAGTATATCGACCACGTGCTGACGCGCATCACTTTTGCGGGCGCCCTCTTCCTGGGCATCGTCGCGCTGTTGCCGTATATCATTCCGGTGGTGCTGCAGACGGCGCGCGGCGCCGCCGGCTCGTCGTTCCTGTGGGGCGGCACCTCGCTGCTGATCGTGGTGGGCGTGGCGCTGGAGACCATGAAGCAGATCGAAGCGCACCTGGTGATGCGCCGGTATGAGGGCTTCATTAAATAGTTGGAAGAGTGGAAGAGTGGAAGAGTGGAAGATTGTGTAGCCGATCAGTAGGCCCGCACTCTTCCATACTTCCACCTTTCCAATCTTCCAAAGAAAGTGGAGATCATGTCGTCGGATTTGCGTGGATCGCATATCATTCTGCTGGGTGCGCCGGGGGCGGGCAAGGGCACGCAGGCCGCTTATCTGCGTGATGAATGGTGTTTGACGCACATCTCGACGGGCGACATACTCCGCGCGGAGGTGCGCGAAGGCACGGAGCTCGGTAAGAGCGCGAAGGGATACATGGACCGCGGCGAGCTGGTGCCCGACGACATCATTATCCGCATGATGGAGGAGCGACTGAAGTTGCTGGGCGCCGCCGGCTACGTGCTGGACGGCTTTCCGCGCACGGTGGCGCAGGCGAAAGCGCTGGAGGAGACGCTGCGGCGCATCGGTCATGCGCTGGACCTGGTGGTCGACCTGGCCGTGCCGGACGCGGAATTGATCCGGCGTTTGAGCGGGCGGCGCGTGTGTCCGAACTGCAGCGCGGTGTATCATGTGGACACCATGCCGCCGAAAGTGGCCGGACGCTGCGACCGGTGCGGGACGAAGCTGAGCCAGCGCGAAGATGACCGGATCGAGGCAATAACCAAACGGCTCGAAGTATATCGGAAGCAGACCGAGCCGTTGATCGCGTTCTATCAGGCGCGCGGCAAGCTGGTCACCATCGATGGGACTATCGGTATCCCGGAGGTAGCGGCGGCGATCCGGCAGGCGATCTGCGGAGGGGTGGGGGAATAGCCTTGATGCGACGGCGGAAAACGCCGATAGCGGCGCCGGTTAAAACGGAAGTGGAGATCGAAATAATGCGGCGCGCCGGGCGCATTGTGGCGCTGGCGCTGCGGAAGATAGGCGAAGTGCTGCGACCCGGGATTACCACCGGCGAGCTCGACGAGGCGGCCGGCGCGACGATTCGCGGTTTCGGAGCGACTCCGGCATTCTTGAATTATCGGGGTTATCCGGCAACGGCATGCATCTCCATCAACGAGGAGATAGTTCATGGCATACCGGGGCCGCGCGTAGTGAAAACCGGCGATCTCGTCAGCGTTGATCTGGGCGCAATCGTGGACGGGTGGTATGCCGACGCGGCTTATACCTACCCGGTCGCCGAGGTGAGCGCGGAGGCGGAACGCTTGATGCAGGCCGGGCAGGGGGCGTTGCGGGCTGGAATGGCCGCCGCGCGCTCGGGAAATCGCGTGCGCGACATCGGCGCGGCGGTGTTCGACTATGTTCGCGCGTGCGGATTCAATGTGGTTCGCGATCTGTGCGGGCATGGTATCGGGCGCCAGTTGCACGAAGAACCCAAGGTGCCGAATTATCCGGCGCCGGACGGAGGGCTGCTATTGCGGCCGGGCATGACCCTGGCGATCGAACCGATGGTAAACGCCGGAAAGGCCGATGTAAGGCTGTTGGAAGATGGATGGACATTCGTGACTCGCGATGAGAGCCTATCGGTCCATTACGAGCATACGGTGGTGATCCGCGAGGATGGGCCGGAGATTCTCACCGTGTTACGGTGAGCGGGGAGTGTATGGCAAAAGAATCGACCATCGAAGTCGAGGGTGTGGTAACGGAGGCGCTGCCCAACGCCACTTTTCGCGTAAAAGTGGATTCTCTCACGGGTCCGGATGGAAAGGCGCACCTGGTACTGGCCACCGTGTCCGGCAAAATTCGCCTGAATTTCATACGAATCCTGCCGGGAGATCGGGTCAAAATGGAATTATCGCCATATGATCTGGCGCGTGGGCGAATCGTCTATCGGTATAAGTAAATTGCCGGATGCGGCAAGCGGGAGTAAGGACAAGCAATGAAAGTACGAGCATCGGTCAAAAAGATGTGCGATAAGTGTAAAATCGTGCGGCGCGAGGGTAAAGTGCGCGTCATTTGCCAGGCCGACCCCACGCACAAACAGGTGCAGGGGTAAGCCGGTCCGCCGATAAGGAGAAGATGCATGGCAAGAGTCGCGGGGGTTGATCTGCCCCGAGATAAACGTGTGGAAATCGCCCTCACCTATATTTATGGGATAGGGCTGCCCACCAGCGTGGAAATCCTCGAACAAAGCGGCATCAGCGCGGCAACGCGCGTGCGCGATCTCACCGAAGAAGAGATCGCCCGCCTGCGCGAGGCGATCGAACGCCGGTATGTCGTGGAAGGCGACCTGCGCCGCCTGGTTTCCGGCAATATTAAACGCCTGATGGAAATCGGCTGCTACCGGGGACTGCGCCACCGGCGCGGTCTGCCGGTGCGCGGCCAGCGCACGCGAACCAACGCGCGCACCCGCAAGGGTCCCAAGCGCACCATCGCCGGCAAGAAGAAGGCGCCGGGTAAGAAGTAGGCGTTATTTAACGCGATTAGTTATTGGAAATCAGTCGGCAGGCCGCGGGGAGCGGTCGCCGGGAGGAATATATGGCACGTAAAGTCGGCAAAACCAAGCGACGGGAAAAGCGCGTTGTGGTGGAAGGAAATGGCTATATTCAGTCAACCTTCAATAACACCATCGTGACCATCACCGATTTGAATGGCGACGTGGTTAGCTGGGCCAGCGCGGGTTCCGTCGGATTCAAAGGCACGAAGAAGGGCACGCCCTTCGCCGCCCAGTTGGCGGCGGAGACGGCGGCGCGCCGCGCGTCGGATCAGGGCATGAAGCGCGTGCACATTTATGTGCGCGGTCCGGGCAGCGGCCGCGAGACGGCGATCCGCGCCCTGGGCACGGGAGGCATTTCCGTGGCGTCCATCAAAGACGTTACCGCGGTGCCGCACAACGGTTGCCGCGCGCCGAAGCGCCGGCGCGTGTAAGTTCGGAGTGCGAAGTTCGAAGTTCGGAGTTCTAAGTTCGAAGTTCTAAGTTTGGAGTTCTAAGTTCGAAGTTGCTTGCTGTAATTCAGTTAAGTATACAGGTGGGAACGGTTCGGACACTGGAGTTTGTATTCCAGATTTGAACTTCGAACTCTTACATAAGGAGAAGATCCATGGGACGATATACCGGTCCGGTCTGCAAGCATTGCCGCCGGGAAGGGAAAAAGCTGTTTTTGAAAGGCGCGCGATGCCTGGGACCCAAATGCGGGGTCGAGCACCGCGCATATCCTCCCGGACAGCATGGCCAGGGACGGAAAAAGGTGTCCGATTACGGCCTGCAACTTCGCGAAAAGCAGAAGGTGCGACGGTTCTATTCGGTTTTCGAGCGCCAGTTCCGCGAATATTACGATACGGCAACACACCAGCGCGGCGTCACCGGCGAAGCCATGCTGCAGCAGCTCGAATCCCGGCTGGACAACGTGCTGTTCCGTTCGGGGCTGGTTGCCTCCCGCGCGCAGGCGCGGCAGGCCATCACCCACCGGCACCTGGCGGTCAACGGGAGGATCGTCAACGTTCCATCTTTCCAGGTGAAGCCGGGCATGCTGGTGGAGGTGCGAGAGAATTCGCGCAAGCTGGACCTGTTCCAGCAGGCGGGCGCCGTCCGTCGCGCGCCGGGATGGCTGAACGTAGACCCGGAAGTTAAGCGCATTCAAATGATCTCCGTTCCCGCCCGCGAGGAGATGGACCTGCCGGAGACGCAGGAACAGTTGGTGGTCGAATACTATTCCCGCTGACGGCCTGATAATCTGATGCGGTGCGTTACGCGCCCGGTGGTCGGATCACCTGGCCGTTACCGGCAGGCAGGGGTCCGCAGGATGCGCGCCGACCTCGTATGATTATAGGAGCAAACAACGATGTTATTGATGACAAACCAGGCGCCGAAAATCGAGCGCATTGACGATCGCGAAGACCCGACATACGGCAAGTTCGTCGTCGAGCCGCTGGAACGCGGATACGGCACCACGCTGGGCAGCGCCCTGCGCCGCGTGCTGCTTTCCTCCATTCCAGGCACCGCGATGAAGTCAGTTCGCATCGAAGGGGTGCTGCATGAATTCAGCACTATCCCGGGCGTCATCGAAGATACCACGGATATGCTGCTGAACCTGAAAGGCGTGGCATTCCAGATCGTGCCCGGCGCGGATGAGCGGCCCGCGGACGAGCCGCGCGAAGTCACTCTCTACCGCAAGGGAGCGGGTGAGGTAACCGCGGCGGATATCGAGTTGCCGACCGATATCGAGATCGCCAATCCGGGGCACCACCTGGCCACGCTGGCCGGCGACGATGCCGTGCTGGATATCAAGATGGAAGTGCAGCTCGGCACCGGATTCGTCGCCGCGGAGGCGCAGGACCGCTCGCGCATGCCTATCGGCACCATTCCGGTGGATTCGATCTATACTCCGGTGCGCCATGTAGCCTACCGGGTGGACCCCACCCGCGTGGGCAGCGCCACCGACCTGGATCGGCTGACGCTGGAGGTGCGCACCAACGGCACCATCAGCCCACATGAAGCGGTAAGCGACGCGGCGAAGATTCTCGACCGCTACCTGATCCTGTTCTTCGATTTCGGCGAGCAGGAAGAGCACGGCATCTTCGCCGAGCATCTCGGCGCGATGGTGCCGGGGGCGGACAAGCGCATCAAGGACCTGGGATTCTCCGTGCGCACCTTCAACTGCTTGCGCAAGGTGGGCATTTCGACGGTTGCCGAGCTCATCGCGCATTCCGAATCGGAGCTTATCGCCATCAAGAACTTCGGGCGCAAATCGCTCAACGAAGTGAAGGACAAGCTGGCGGAGATGGGATTGAGCATGCGCGAATCCGGCGAGTATATCCCGGAGGGTCCGGAAGACGAAGAGTAACAATTGACGATAACCTGCTGACGTGCGGGTGCAAAGGAATAGTGGGATCATGAGACATCGTGTAGGGTTCAAGCGTCTGGGTCGTCCGACGGATCAGCGCCTGGCCATTCTGAAAAACCTGGTGGCGGCCGTGCTCGAGCACGGCTACGTGACTACGACGGAAACGCGCGCCAAAGAAGCGCGCTCGGTCATCGAAAAGGTGATCACGTTGAGCCGCGAAGACACGCTGACCAACCGGCGCCTGGTTCGCCGCTGGATTCCTATCGGGGAGAAGGTCACCACGCGCGAGAAATATGCGAACATCGAAGGCGAAGCGCCCGCGTATAAGGGAAACCTGAAGGGCGCCGACCGCGCGCCCTACGGCGATCGCTTGATCGATGTGCTATTCACCGAGATCGGCCCGCGCTACCAAGAACGTTCCGGCGGCTATCTCCGTCTGACGAAACTTGGCGGAGAATCGCATCAGGATAAGAAAAATCGCCTGACGGTACGCCCGGCGCGCCGTGGTGATAACGCATCGCTGGTGAAGATAGAGCTGGTCTGATCGGCTCCGGGATTATTAAGAGCATGCCGGAACTTATCGCTTATAGAGCCGGAGGTATGGCATGCGGACGCTCGCGCTGACGGTCGCTTATGATGGGACTGACTGGGCGGGCATGCAGTGGCAACCCTCGGCGCCTACCGTGCAGGGAGCGCTGGAGAAGGCGCTGGCGAGCGTGCTGCGGCATGAGGTGCGCATCGCCGCCGCCGGCCGGACGGATGCCGGAGTGCACGCCCTGGCGCAGGTGGTGAGCCTGCGGACGCCGAATCCGATTCCAGCGGAGCGGCTGCCGCTGGCGTTGAACGTGCTGTTGCCGGAAAGCGTGCGCGTGCGGCGCGCCGTGGAGCGGACCGCGGGATTTCACGCCCGCCGGTCGGCCATCTTCCGGCGATACTGGTTCCGGCTGCAGGTGACGCGGCACGCCGATCCGCTGCGCGGGCGGTTCTGTTGGCAGCTCGAGCGGAAGCTGGACGTTGCGGCCATGCGGGCCGCGCTGCAGCCGCTGGCGGGACGGCATGATTTCGCCGCCTTTTGTCATCATGGCGGCGAAACGAAGGGAACGGCGCGCGCGTTGCACCACGCGCGGGTGATGTCCCGCGGGACGGGCATAGTGGTGGATGTGCAGGCGGACGCGTTCGTGCATCGCATGGTGCGCCTGCTGGTGAGCAATCTGGTACTGGTGGGCGCCGGCGAGCGTCCCGCGAGCTGGCTGGAGGAACTTCTCCTGTCTCGCGACCGAAGCCGGTCTGGCAAGGGAGCGCCCGCGCGCGGGCTTATATTGATGAAAATCGGGTATCCCCCGATGGAGGACCCCTCCCGCGAATGGGAGGATAGTGGAGACAATGATGAAATGTTATCTGCCGAAAGCGCGTGAAGTCGAGCGGCAATGGCTGGTGGTGGATGCGACGGACCTGGTGCTGGGACGCATGGCCGCGAAAGTCGCCGCGCTGCTGCGCGGGAAACATAAACCGACCTTCACCCCCAACATTGACACGGGGGATCATGTGATCGTCATCAATGCCGATAAGGTCCGCATTACGGCGAACAAGCTGGAGACGAAACTCCATCGGCGCCACAGCGGCTACCCCGGCGGCCTGAAGGAGATTACCCTCGGGCGCCAACTGGAGAAGAACCCGGCGGAAGCCGTGCGCCGCGTGATCAAGGGCATGCTGCCCCACAACGCGCTGGGCCGCCACTCGGCGCTCAAGTTGAAGGTCTACGCGGGCGGCGAGCACCCGCACGAAGCCCAACAACCGGTGGACATCACCGAGCAGTTCCGGCTGTAGCGCCGGGCGAAACATTCGCTGCCGTCATGCGGCAGCTTCGAGCTGAGGAGGCGAATAACTTTGGCAGTGACATATTATTACGGGACGGGGCATCGCAAGAACGCCACCGCGAAGGTGTGGCTGAAGGAAGGCACGGGCCAGGTGATGGTCAACGGGCGCTCGCTGCACGAGTACCTGTGCCGCCCGACGCTGGAGATGCTGGCCATCTCGCCGCTGGCGGTGACGAATATGAGCGACCGCTTCGATCTGATGGTGAAGTGTCTCGGCGGCGGCAACTCCGGTCAGGCCGGCGCCATCCGCCACGGCATCGCCCGCGCGCTGGTGCAGTATGACGAGGAGCTGCGCAAATCCCTGCGCGCTCACGGCATGATGACCCGCGACCCCCGCGTGAAAGAGCGGAAGAAATACGGCCGCAAGCGCGCCCGCCGCGGCTTCCAGTTCTCCAAGCGCTGATCCGCGCGACGGAATATCGCACCTTACAATCCGGGCGAGTTACCCTCGCCCGGATTGTTGCCGTCTGGTTCAAGCGGGTAGTATAGCAAGGGGGCATAGGTGAATCTTTGTACCGCGATACAATGGTCGTATGCTGAACGAACTGACGAACTGGCCGATCTACTGGCGGCGACGGCAGATGCTTACACGCGGCACTTCTCTTCCCTATGCTCCATTATTCTCTTCGGCGGTATTACTCTAGGCGAGTTCCATCCGCATTTTAGCGACGTCGATCTGGCTATCATATTCGACGATGAGGTCGATATTCCACCGAAAAAATTGCCGGAAGCCATACGAAGCTGTGTGACCCGATTTCCACTGTTTGGAGATACTCATATCAGCCCCAAGCATGTAAAGCGTTCGGAACTGGCGGCGATGCAATATTCCTGGCAGCGCTGGGCAAGAGAAACCGCCGGCCAGCAGAAATCCGGCATTACGGAGACTTTGTATCCCTTCACCCTCTGTGACACCTGGATGCTGCACCGCCACGGAATTACCCTCACTGGCGAAGAACTGATCGATAAGTTCCCATTTCCAGATGCGCCGCCCACGACACCGGAGATTGAGTTGCAACAGGTGAAGTGGTACGCTGATAATTTTGCGATGGAAAGGCCGTTCAGCATGGGTGAATGCGAGGAACTATTGGGGGAAGTTATTTATTACGCCACCACTTTCACTCGTGCCATCTACACCTTACACACCGGACAGGTGATCGGACGAGTTGCCGGCGCGCATTGGTATGCCGACACTTTCACCGGCGAAACAGGCCGGTTTGCGTGGGAATTGGGCGAGATGCGCCGTGCCTGCCGGCCAGGCGCAAAGCTTCCCGCTAATTCGCCGGAGCTGTTGTGGGCGCTGTTCATTCATTATGCGCGGGAGGCGCTGGCATATGCCGGATTCGATAAAGCGGTTCCTGAACCAACGATTTCAACCGCAGATTTCTCCGCGTGGCTCCGGAAGCTTTATAAGGTCTAGAGTGGACCGATATGTTTTGAGCGCACCAGTTCTCTTGCATGCTCGGTGCTCATGAACCGTTCGTGGGGCGTCAATCCGGCGCGCCAGATGTCCAGGCGGTCGGCGTCCCAGCAGGCGCCGATGGTGGGGTCGTCGTGCAGCTTGCCGGCGGTGTGCCAGGCGCAGGCAAAGTGAAGGCGGTCGAAGGCGTCATCAGGCAGCTCGAAACATTCGCCGCGCAGCTTCGCCGCCAGCGCCGCTCCGCGCGCGCCGTGCTCGTCGTCCTGGCCGTCGCTTTGCCGGCAAACGTCATGGAACAGCGCGAAGAGGCGGACGACCAGAATCTCGCCCCCGCCGCGCCCGGCCAGCAGCACGCCGTTCCGCTCCACGCGCCCCCAGTGGTCCGGCCCGTGGATCGAGCCTTCCTCCAGCGCGAAGCGGCCCGCCAGTCGCGCCCGCAGCGCTGTCCAATCGATTTCCATAAGGCAATTGTTCCGCGCCAGGCATATATTTCCTTTGGGAATATAACGGGGGTTCATAGGTGATGCAGGATGAAAAGCGGGCGCGCCGAAGGAAGGGGTAAGCTGATCGAGCGGAAAGGCAGGACGGCATGAGACGATTATTCTTATTTTTCGGCAGGCTGTTCGGACGCAAGCCGGCCAATCCATATCACAAGCTGCGAGCACAACTCTTCGCAACGACGCCGGAGAAGGCGGGCATCGCGCCGGAAGGGGTGTGGGGCGTGGCGGTGGAGACCGGATACGGAGGTGGGAGCGCGACGCTGGCGGCGCTGGCGAACGGCACGGCGAGCATGTATTTCAGCACCGGCGGTGGGATAATCGGCGCCGGGCGGCATGAGAAGCCGAATGCGCTGGCAAAGGAACTGGTCCGGCGCGCGACGGATTTCACCGGCGGCTGCGCGCCGGCGGATTCCTTCCCGCTGCCCCGACAGGGCGAAACGCGCCTGTACCTTTTCACCCCTGCCGGGAAATGCGTCGTCTCCGTGCCGGAGGCCGAAGTGGGCGACGAGTCCAAGCCCCTCTTTCCGCTCTTCGCGCTGTCGCGCGAGCTGATAGCGGAGATACAGTTGGTCGGGCAGGCGAAGACGCGATCGAGGAAATGATCGCTGATTGAATGTAGCGCGCGCCGGCCCTGGCGCGCCTGTTCTCGAATTTCCGATCCGTATATGTGAAATGGCTTCCGGCAATCACGGGTCTTGTTTTACCACACGGTGATGAAATCCGGGGGCAGCGCGCCAGGGACGGCGCGCGCTACAGACGTAATGGATCGTTTCACCACACGGAGATGAAATCCAGGGAAAGCGCGCCAGGGACGGCGCGCGTTACTGACGTAAAACGTTTTAGAGCAAGAGCAAGAGCATGAAAAGATGGGGCACAATATCCCCTTATCCCTAACCCCTAACCCCTAGCCCCTACCCCCTTCACATCACCATCCCCCCGTCCACGTTCAGCACGTGGCCGGTGGTATAAGAAGAATATTTGCTGGCGTAGAACAGTACGGCGTCGGCCACGTCCTCGGCGGTGCCCAGGCGGGCGAGGGGGATGCCTTCGATGTATTTTGCCTTCACGTCGTCGGGCAGTTTGTCCGTCATGGCGCTGACGATGAAGCCGGGGGCGATGGCGTTGACGGTGATGTTGCGCGCGGCCAGCTCCTTCGCGGTGGCCTTGGTCAGGCCGATGATGCCGGCTTTGGAGGCGGCGTAATTGGCCTGTCCGGCGTTGCCCATCAGGCCGATGACGGAGGCGATGTTGATGATGCGGCCGTAACGGGCCTTCATCATGCGCTTGGCGGCGGCGCGGGTGCAGTAAAAGGCGCCGCTGAGATTGATGTTTATCACCATTTGCCACTCTTCGTCCGACATGCGGATGAGCAGGTTGTCGCGCGTGACGCCGGCGTTGTTGACCAGGATATCGACCTTGCCCATCTCGCTCCACGCCTGCTCGATCATCGCGGTCGCATCCTCGGATTTGGAAACGTCGCCGCAGATGGCGATGGCGCGCCGGCCCATGCCGCTGATTTCCTCCGCGGTGGTGTAGGCCTCTTCGTGGCAGGGCACGATGTCGTTGATGACGATGTCGGCGCCCGCTTCCGCCAGGCGCATGGCGATGGCCCGGCCCAGCCCGCGACGGCTGCCGGTGACCAGGGCAACCTGGCCGGTTAGGTCGATGGCAAGTGACATGGCTTGCTCCGGGATAAGATTATTCCCGGCAAGCTGATTGAGCTTGCCGGGTCTCGTTACGTTTTGGCGGCTGGTCTCGTTATTCCGCGATGTTGTTTCCGCCGGCCTTCGTTTCCGGTCCTGCCGGTTTGACGTAAGCCGAGGGTGGGGCAGCGGCGCGAGTGTTGAATTCGATCTCGCGCAGCGAGTTGAGGCCGTCGGCAATCGCCCAGACGAGACCGGGAATGCCGAAGGCCGCAAGCAGGAACACAAAGCCGGGGAATAGCGAGTTGAACCGCTCGGAGAATTTAGTTACCGGCGGTAGCGGTTGGCCAAATTGGCCAACGCCTCCCTTCCACGAATGGACCGCATTGACAAAGAAATTGATGGACATGTAGATGATCGCAAGGCACAACAGACCGGCGATAATTTGCAGTCCAATCGTGATTACCGGCGTGAACGGATAACGTCTTTTCATGCTTTCCTCCAGGAGTGTTGTCGTTTATTCGCAACACTCGGCAAGTATATCGTGCACCGGGACTGATGTAGATTCGGGTGATGTGCGTTGCACAAGCCCAATCAGTACATTTCCCGGACCGATTTCGACAAAGCGTTGTATACCCATGTTTCGCATAGCATACACGGTGCGAACCCACTGCACGGCGCCGGTGATCTGCCGTTCCAGCGCGTCGCGGATCTCCGCCGGGTCTGTGGTCGGCTCAGCCGTAACATTCGAGACGACGGGCAACGACGGCACGGCGATGGGCACTCCGGCCAGAATCTCCGCGAATGCGGCCGCCGCCTCGCCCATCAGCGGGGAGTGGAACGGCCCGCTCACCGCCAGCGGGATGGCGCGCGCGCCGCGCGCTTTGGCGGCGTTCCGCGCGGCGGCGATTGCCCCGGTTTCGCCGGAGACCACCACCTGGCCGGGCGAATTGTAATTTGCCGCCGTCAGCGCACCGTGCTCTTTGGATATCTCGTCGCACAGCTCGCGGACTTCCTCATCGGTCAGGCCGATCACCGCGGCCATGCCGCCGGGATTCCGCGCGGCGGCTTCCTCCATCAGCTCGCCGCGGCGGCGCACCAGCCGCAGCGCGTCGGGGAAGGTCAGCGCGCCGGCCGCCACCAGTGCGCTGTATTCACCAAGGCTGTGTCCGGCCATGGCGTCGCAGCGACAATCATGGGCGGCCAGCACGCGCCAATACGCGGTGCTCACCGCCAGCAGCGCCGGCTGCGCGATGGAGGTGCGCTTCAACTCCTCCGCGGGTCCGTCGAAACAGAAGGCGGACAGCGCGAAGCCGAGCAGGTCGTCCGCCTCCATGAAAGTTTCGCGCGCGATTCGATATTTCCCGGACAGCTCCCGCCCCATGCCCACGGCCTGTGAACCCTGCCCGGGGAAGAGTCCGGCTGTTTTCGGAACTGTCATCTACTATTGATCCTCATGCCCGGCCAGTCGAGCGGCAGCCACGGGGCGGCGCGCATCGGCGGCGGCGGATGGCGCAGCTCATAACCGATGCGCGCGAAGCCGGCCAATAAAAAAATGGCCAGCGCCATCCAGGCAAACCGCACCTGATGTCGCCGCCACCACGCCGGCAGGCGCAACCGTCCGCAGGCGCCGATCATGCCGATGGCATAACTCCACAGCGCCAGTGCCCCTAGAAAAACCGCCGGTCCGAGGGGATTATACCGGAAAGCGCCGACAACGTCCAGCCTGCCCATCGCTCGGAATGCCCGCGTGAGGCCGCAGCTCGGACAATCGAGCCCGGTGACGACGCGGAAGCCGCAAATAGTGGTATCCGATTCGGGCAGCAACTCCACTGCAATCATGCCCGCCGGGAAGGCAAGCACGAACAGCAGATATATCGAAAACATTGCTCGCCAGTAGCGTCGGTCGGTCATAACTTTAGAAAAATCTGATCGTGCATGGGTAGCGGTAAGGAGTGCCGCCGTTGGCGCTTACCGAAGCTAATATTACGAGTATAATGTCAGCCACTGCTATAATCAGAATCGGCGGCAGGAATAGCACCCAACCGATGCCGCAAGTCAATAAGCCGATGGGAATCGCGGCGATGCACAGTATCGTAACGTAAATCGCTACAGAGATATGGAAGTTCAACGATTCCCTGCCCTGGTCGTCCACGAAAGGGTAGCGATCCTTATATATAAGCCAGACGATGAGCGGGCCGAGAATACTCCCGAATGGAACTCCTATAAAGGCCGAAAACGCTGACAGATGACAGAGCATGCCCCAGGTTCGTTCTTCCTGACTCGCCGCCTACATGGCTGACAACTCCCGATTTTAAATGCAAGCCCTTGTCCCTGCTGTTTTCTCGCTCGCCGCGGAGAGGGGATGGGCGGACGTCAATGCCGTATTATAACGCGAAAGGAAATACTTGTGGAGACACGAAAAAATGGCGGGTCAGGATTAACCGGCTATCCGGTTTGGGGATAACTATATTTCAGGCAGGGGTTCCGTCGGCAACCTCGAATTAACATCCAACAGCAATCGCAAAGGACGGAGAAAGATGGGATATCCGATCGTGACGTTTGGCGATCTCAGCGGGAGCGTCGAGGTGGAAGTCGCCGGCTCGCTGGCCGCGCTGGGCGCCACATCCATGTTTGTTGCCGCGCTACCGGAGGACCCCGCGTTGGAAGCCGTTGTGGAGAAGCTGCGCGCGCGGCGCGTGAATACCGACCATCTCGTGCGCGTGCCCGGTAGAGAGGCGCCCTCGCTGCCGGACGATTTCGATTGGCAGCCTGTCTTTGCCGATGCCGGCTGGTTCTACTTCAACGGCCTTACGCCGGGGCATAGCGAAAACGGCGCCGCCGCCGCCCTGGCGGCGGCGCGCGCCGCCAGCGAAGAAGAGCTGACCGTATTCTTCGACGTGAGTTTCCACAAAACGCTGTGGGATTGGCAGGAAGGTTCCTCACCCCGCGAGCTGGCTGTGCTGATGCTGCACCGAGTTCTGCCTTACGTGGACGTGGTGATTGCCAGCGCGGAGGATATCGCGCTTCTCTTCCGGCTGCCGGAGGGAACCACCGCGCTGAGCCTGGAAACCTGCTGCGACATGGCGGGAAAACTTGCTGCGGAGTTCCCCAACCTGATGTCGGTCGCCATCCTGCTGCGCGAGCAGGCCGAGGGCAGCCCGGCGCGGCTGGGCGCGATGCTTTATGACGTAGACAGCATGATGGCCCACCTGGCGCCGCTCGGCGCCGCGATGGAAATTTCGCCGTATCGGATAGAGAACGAGGTGGATTGGACGGTGGGGGAGGCGGCCTTTTCCGCCGGTCTGATCTACGCGATGATGACCAGCGGCCTGGATAACGCGCCGCGGGCGATCGGTTTCGCCGCCGCCATGGCCTATCTCCGCCTCACCCACCCCGATATGCCGGCGCGAGCGGAGGTGGAAGCGGCGATGAGGTGAATAGCGAATGGTGAATGGAGAATGGTGAATGTAGAATAGTGAATGGAGAATAGTGAATGGAGAATAGTGAATGGAGAATTAGACAATAAAACTCATTCACCATTCACCATTCTCCATTCACCATTCACCATTCACCATTCACCATTCACCATTCACCATTCAC
>Ga0172370_10001788_pt1 | contig 32026 bp, 30 predicted proteins | sample LakKiv5m_FD_114538 | JGI IMG/M metagenome (GOLD analysis project Ga0172370, IMG submission 114538) | Freshwater microbial communities from Kabuno Bay, South-Kivu, Congo - kab_022012_11.5m | ecosystem: Environmental > Aquatic > Freshwater > Lake | place: Democratic Republic of the Congo...
ATTATATAGCGCGCATAATTCAAAATCGCTTAAATATCCTAAAAAAATGATCTCTCGTTCTAGCCCTTCGTAGGCGATCATCGACGATATATGCTCCTGCATCCATCCCTTCATTCCCGCGATGATCAATTTTCCATCAAACGCCTTTTGCTGTTTAAGCAAGGCAAAGGCTTTAACGAGATTGGAAAGATTTTTGCGCGGCTCGATCGTACCGATAAAAAGAAGAAAGGGATCATCAATGCCTTTTTCTCTTAAAACCTTTTCCGCTTCTTTTTGTTCTTCTCTCTCTAGCCGATGAAATATTTCCCGATCAACCCCCTGATACACAACCGCAGTCTTTTCTTCATCGATCGGAAAACATTGTTTTAGATCATTGAGCGTATTTTGCGAGCAACAAATAATTCTATCCGCCTTCTTCATCATCTGCTGAAAATATCTGTCTGTGGCATCAATGGTTTCCTCTGTGTGCCCCTGAGGATACATTTTATAAATAAGATCATGGACAGTCACAACGATCTTGGCATTGACATCCGGCAACAAATCAGGGCTTGGGGAGTGGTAGATGTCGATGGATTTTAACGCCTTGGCAGGACCACAGCCTTGCCAATCAACACAGGAATAAAAATTTTTCCCGCCGATATTAGGAAGTTTTCGTTTAAAATCAAACAACCCCTTGCGGGCATAGAGAACATATTCATTTTCATGATCAAGGGAAGCTAATGATTTGACTAAATTATAGGCATACCGGCCGATGCCAGTATAATTTTTTAGAAGAAATGAACGACAGTTGATCGCAATACGCATAAAGCATGTTTAGGGGCCAAACACATTTACCCGAGTTCGTTTTGAGCTCGCTCGTAACGGTCGGGGGTTCCGATATCCAGAAATTGATGCTCTGTTACAAAGCCATAAAAACCTTTTCCGATGAGCTTTGGGAAGAAATCATGCTCAATAGAAAACACATCCTGGTTTGGCATCAAATCAAAGATCTTTTTTTGAAAGCAATAAATACCGACGCTAACAAACGGTGAAGAGGCAAGATTCACTTTTTCCTGAAAGCTAATGATCTGTTTCTTATCATCCAGGACAACAGAACCAAAGTCGCCTTTTTCTTCCGCCTTTGTTAAAACCAAAGACGCAATGGCATTATTTTTTTTATGAAAACAAACAAAGTCACGAAAAGAAACCGAACAAAAACAATCTCCATTCAGACCTAAAAACAACGAGCTTTGCACCTTATCTTTGGCAAGCTTAAAAGCTCCCCCTGTTCCTAAAGGGTTTTCTTCCCGCGAAAATTGAATATCCAGTCCCAGCTTGGATTTATGATAATACGATTCGATCTCTTCGGCTTTATATCCTGTACACAAAATAACTCGCTTAAATCCTTGAGACGAAAGATTTTTAAGCAAGATATCTAAAAACGGAATCCCGTTCACAGCGGCCAGGACCTTGGGTGTTTCTCCGGTTTTCGCTTTGAGGCGCTTTCCTAATCCTCCGGCCAGGACAACAACATCCATATCTTTTAAGTCGGGCAAGAGACAATCCTTTTTAAATGTTGGCGTATTGATTACGCTTAATGACTTGATAGCCCTTCACAAGCTCTGCAATTCCATCCGACAGTGAAACTTTTGGCTTAAATCCTGCCTTTTCGATCTTTTCATTGCTGACGATGTAATCGCGCTTGTCCGGGTCTTCTCCGATCGCGGATTCAACAAAATAAAACTCTTTGACGTGTTTCTTGATCTCCTGACACAATTCAAATTTGCTCAAATTCGCATCGCTTAAGCCGACGTTGTAGGTTTCATTTTTCATCTTATCGAAATTCTTAAGTCCCAGCATAAACGCCTGCGCGACGTCTCGGACATGAATATAATTTCGCTTAAAATGCGCTTCAAACAAAACCACATATCGGTCATAAACCGCGCGATAAACAAAATCATTGACCAAAAGGTCAAGGCGCATACGCGGACTCGCGCCAAAAGCCGTTGCTAGACGCAGCGTAATCCCAGATCCAGAATCTAAGATCATTCTTTCCGCGTCACATTTTAATCGGCCATAAGTTGAAACAGGATTGAGAGGTGTTTCTTCTGTACAAAACTTATCTTTTTGTCCGACGCCATAACCGCTGTTAGTCGTAGGATAAATAACGATTTGATTGCGACTACGCAAATCTAAAATCATCTTAACAGCATCAACGATGATCGACTGAGCGCCTAAAGGGTCTTTAGCGCATAACGGTGCTCCGGTTAAACAGGCCAAAGGAAAAATCGCATCCGCATCTTTAATAAGCTTAGACACAATCGTCTTATCTCTTGTGTCTCCGCGGACAATGGTAAGGTTCTTGTCAATGCAGCAATCAAGAAGTGATGACTGATTATACATAAAATTATCCAACACGGTTACCTGATGCCCTGCTTTTAAAAGTTCAGGAACCAAAATGGACCCGATGTAGCCCGCCCCTCCCGTAACGAAAATCTTCATTATTCCTTTTCCTTTCTTTGTTCTTGAATATACCAATCCCAGGTCGCGCGAACACCTTCTTCAATGGAAACTTTTGGCCGCCATCCTAGCTGTATCATCTTTTTACTATCAAGAAGTTTTTGCATGGCCCCATCGGGTTTTGTTTTGTCAAAAATAATCTCCCCAGTAAAACCAGAAACTTTTCTTATCATTTGCGCCAGATCCTTGATCGTGATGTCTTCTGTGCAGCCAATATTGATGATGTCTACGCCGTCGTAACTATCCATTAAGAATAAAGACGCACTGGCCAAATCTTCAGAAAAAATAAATTCTCTCTTTGGCGTTCCTGTGCCCCAAACAGTCACATTGTTTTGGCTATTTCTTTTTGCTTCACAAAATTTTTGAATTAACGCACCCATGACATGCGCTGTTTCAAGATGAACATCAGCCTCTGGCCCATAAACTGTCGCCGGGATGACGATGATGGCATTAAAATTGTATTGCTTGCGAAAGGCCTGGCACAATCCAATACCAGCGAGTTTCGCCATTGCGTAGGCTTCGCTTGTCTTCTCAACTGTGCCCGTCATCAAACAATCTGGGCTCATGGGCTGCGAGGCGTCTTTTGGATAAACGCAAGAACTGGCAAAATACATCAATTTTTTTACGCCGAATTTATGCGCGGCATAAACAACATTGTTTTGACTCTCACTATTAGCATAAAAGAATTCAGCTGGATTTCTTTGATTAGCCTCGATCCCTCCTGAGCGCACAGACGTCAAGAAAACATAATCCGGCCGCTCTTGTGAGAAAAACTGATAAACACTGCTCTGAATTGTCGTATCAAGGGCAATTTCTGAGCTCGCAATAACTTTTGAAAAGCCTTTAGCCCTCAAAGCTTTGACTAAAGATTTTTCAATGATGTCATCGTGCCCGACAATAAAAACTTTAGATTCTTTGTTCATATTTAGGCTCACTACTGTTTGCTATGAAAACTCATTAACTCTTCGCTTAAAACTATGTTCACTGCAGATCTTGATGATTACCCCCAAACATTTCATGTTTGTGGGTAAATTCGGTCAGACAACTTCCGTTTGCTCGCGCGCCGCAAGTTGTGGCCTCATTTATAATCTTGACATTTAAACCAATCAAATGTCTTTTTAAGACCGCGCTCTAGCTGTATTTTCGGCTCCCACGCAAAATGTTTTTTAGCCAAAGAAATATCCGGGCGTCTCTGCTTGGGGTCATCTTGCGGCAAAGGCTTGCGGACAAGTCGCTTTTTCTCTCCGCTAACCTTTTGCATGATTTGCGCTAACTGCAAGATCGTAAATTCCTTCGGGTTTCCCATATTGACCGGTGTATCAACCTGGGAAAAGAGTAACCGCGTAATGCCTTCAACCAAATCATCGACATAGCAAAATGAGCGTGTTTGGTGCCCTGTTCCATAAATCGTTAAAGGTTTGTTGTTCAGGATCTGATAAATAAAATTTGGGATCACGCGGCCATCGCGCAAGCGCATCCGAGGCCCATAGGTGTTAAAAATACGTATAATGGCCGTGTCGACTTTATGCTTGCGATGATAAGCCATGGTCATGGCTTCTGCAAAACGCTTTGCTTCATCATAAACGCTGCGTGGGCCAACAGGATTCACATGTCCCCAATAATCTTCTTTTTGTGGATGTATCAAAGGATCGCCGTAAACTTCTGACGTCGAGGCTAAGAGAAACCTCGCTTTCTTTGCTTTTGCAATTCCTAAAGCGTTATGCGTGCCAAACGCGCCAACTTTTAGCGTTTCAATCGGAAGATCCATGTAATCAATGGGGCTCGCCGGAGAAGCAAAATGCAGAACATAATGCACGTCTTCCCCGATAGAAATTTCTTTTGAAATATCATGTTCGATAAATTTAAAATCAGCATTTTTCAAAAGATGCTCGATATTCTGTTTTTCGCTTGTCACAAAATTATCAAGGCAAAGCACCCGATGCCCTTCCTTGATAAAGCGATCGCATAAGTGGCTTCCAATAAATCCTGCCCCACCGGTAATAAGAAGTGTTTTCTTGTCCATAACTTTATCCTTTACAGTCGATGAATCGTTGTCTTGCTTTGCCCTTGATAGACATTGCATAGGTCAAAAATAGACCGCGCCTTATCTAAAATCAAATCATAATGAACCTTGGTATGCGCTACAGCAATCACAACGCAATCCGCCTTGCTGATTTCTTTTACGTTAAAATGAACAGATTTCATATTCACATGTCCGATCTTTAAAAAAGGAATGAACGGATCAAAATAGCCAACATCATATTTTTCTTTTTGAAGAAGCTCAATAAATTTAAGCGCCGCGGACCGTCGCAAATCTTTTACATCCTTTTTGTATGTCACCCCAAAGACAAGAATGCGCGGATGGGCCTTGTGCTTTGGAAGAAGGTGTTTAAGCCGCGACAAGACATAATCAGGAACACGGTCATTGGTATCCGCAGAGAGCTTGATAAATTTTGAACTGATCCCATGATGTTTGGCTTTCCAGTAAAGATACAACGGGTCATCGGGGATACAATGGCCGCCGACACCCAAGCTTGGGTAAAAAGGCATAAAACCAAAAGGTTTTGTCTTGGCCGCCTCAATGATTTCCCAAATATCAATGTGCAACTTATGACACATCATGGCTAGCTCATTGACCCAGCTAATATTCACTAAACGAAATGAATTTTCCAAAAGCTTTGTCATTTCTGCGGCGCGAGGCGAAGAAACAACGTGAACTTTTTTTATGATCTTGCCATACAAGGCTTTCCCGAGCTTGCCTGCCTCGGGATCAAGGCCGCCGATAATTTTTGGTATTTGTGTAACAGAAAAATCTTTGTTGCCTGGGTCAATCCGCTCCGGTGAGAACGCAAGGTAAAAATCTCGGGAGGCTTTCAGTCCGCCCTGCTCGAGTAAAGGCTTGATCAACTCTTCTGTTGTCCCGGGGAATGTCGTACTTTCCAAAATGACAAATACGCCCTTACGCATATATTTACGAATATCTTTCACGGCTTCGACAATATAAGAAATATCCGGCGTGTATTTTGTCTTTAAGGGTGTCGGAACGCAAATAACAATAATATCTGCTTTGGCAATCAAAGGAAAGTTCATCGACACTTCAAAATTCTTTTTGTGAATAAGCCGCGCGATCTCAGGCAAGGAAACATCTTCATTATAATTCTTCCCCGTCTTAATGCGGACAACACGCGCTTCACTTTTATCTAAGCCATAAACTTTAAAACCAATACGTGCAAAACTTACCGCAAGCGGCAAACCGACATAACCAAGCCCGATAACGGCAATTCTGGCTTCCTTATTCTTAATTCTCTTTTCTAATTCTTTAGCTAACATCCCGCACAATACCCGTTTATGGTTAACGTTAATCCCTGCTCAAAAGAATGCCTTGGAGAAAACCCAAGCTTGCGTATTTTAGTGGTATCAATGGCGTAACGAAAATCATGGCCCAAACGATCCTCAACATAATTGATCATCGACAAGGGTTTGCCCATGACTTTCAGAATTTTTTTTGTTAAATCTAGGTTTGTCATATAATTCCCTGCCGCAATATTATAAATTTCGCCAAGCTTCCCCTTGCGAAAGACAAGTTCGATCGCTTCACAATTATCTTGCACATAAAGCCAATCGCGCACATTACCGCCATCCGCATACAAAGGAACTGTTTTATCTTTAAGCAAATTCGTCACAAACAGAGGAATCACTTTTTCCGGAAATTGGCGCGGCCCAAAATTATTTGAGCTACGCGTAATGACAACCGGCATTTTATATGTCTTGGCATACGCCAAGACGAGTAAATCTGAAGCGGCCTTGCTTGCCGCATAAGGACTGCTCGGATTAAGTGCATCCCTCTCGTTAAAAAAACCTTTCAAACGGCTACCGTAGACTTCATCCGTGCTGACATGCAAAAATCGTTTAATCTTGTGTCGAAGACCGGCTTCCAAAAGAATGTGCGTCCCCTGGACATTCGTTTCGATAAAAACACCTGAATTCTTAATCGATCTATCCACATGCGTTTCGGCGGCAAAATGAATAATCGCCTCGCACCTTTTGACAATCTTTTCGATCTTCTTTGCGTCGCAAATATCGGCCTGGACAAACTTGTAGCGTTTGTTGCAAGAAACATTTTTCAAATTTTTAAGGTTCCCCGCATACGTTAATTTATCAACATTCACCACGCAATTGCGAGGGTTAGTTTTTAACAAATGCTCAATAAAATGGGAGCCGATAAAACCAGCTCCGCCTGTCACAAGGATATTCATTTTTAGAAATTAAGATTGATAATTTTTAACACCAACACCAAAATGCTCAAAACCAAGCTGTTCAAGCTCTGCTCTGCAAAAGAAATTACGCCCATCAAAAATAAGCGGATGATTCATAAGCTTCTTGACCTTTGTCAAATTGATTTTTCGAAAATCTTCCCATTCGGTTAACAGTAAAAGACAATCGGCGTGCTTCGCCACCGCATAAGGATCCAAGCAAAACTTAACACCTCTTAAAAGACTCTTGGCTTTTCCCATGGCCTGAGGATCATAGACCTGAATTTTTGCCCCTTCTTTTTGCAAATTTTTAATGATATCCAACGACGAAGCGCTTCGCATATCATCGGTGTTTGGTTTAAACGAAAGCCCAAGAACGCCAATGGTCTTTCCCTTGACGTTCCACAAAACATCCTCAACCATCTTGACAAAAGATTTCTTCTGAGCTTCATTGATATTTTTAACTTCTTTTAAGAGCGCAAAATCATAACCACTATCTTCGCTTAAACGAATGAAGGCATCCACATCTTTAGGAAAACAACTGCCCCCATAGCCAATGCCGGCATAAAGAAAGTCTTTGCCGATGCGCTTATCATATCCCATGCCTTCCGCCACTTTAAGGACATCTGCTCCGACATGATGACAAATTTGGCTGACGGCATTGATGAAAGAAATCTTTGTTGCTAAAAATGAATTTGACGCATGCTTAATAAGCTCCGCAGAATTTATGTCAGTCACAATAATGCGCGCCTTGAGCGGTTTATAAACTTCACGCAAAATATTTTCAGCCTTTTTGGACTGAACACCAAGGACGATACGATCAGGATCCATAAAATCACTCACCGCTGACCCTTCGCGCAAAAATTCAGGATTCGACGCCACATCAAAATCAATTTTCTTGGCTTTTTTACTGTTATTTTTCTGATTCAAAACAAGGCGAACGGCCCGCTCAATGCGCTGCCCTGTTTGCGCTGGTACCGTTGATTTCTCAACAATGACCTTATAAGCGTCCATCCCTTTAGCGATATCGCGAGCGGCATTCTCAACATACGTTAAATCCGCTTCGCCATTCTTTTTTGATGGAGTCCCGACGGCAATAAAAATAACTTCTGATCTCTTTGCGGCCTCAGTTATCGATGCGGTAAACAATAACCTCTTTTTCTGAACGTTAGACTTTAGTAAAACGTCAAGGCCAGGTTCATAAATAGGGAGTTTCCGGGCCTTTAGGCTTTGGATTTTTTTCTGATCATTATCAACACACATCACCATATGGCCGATTTCGGCCAAACAAATCCCTGTGACAAGGCCAACGTATCCCGAACCAATAACGGCAATGCGCATAATTTATTCTCCTGATGATTGGCCGCCGGCTTTTCGTTTATTAAAGCTCGTACCGAACAAATCGATCGTCTGCTCTGGAAACGCCTTCAAACGAAAGACAAGCCATATTTCGCTTCCCTGCCCGCGTGTCTCGTTATAACTCATATCCATCTCCCAGCAATGCAAATCGCGAGTAATGGTAAATTCTTGTTCTTTTTGTCCACCCCCGCCAATATCAAAACGGTCATAAATCTTAAACTTCCACTTAGGATTTAACACATAGGTCAATTCTGTTGTGATCTGGTCATCAACATCAACATGATAGCGCTTGGCAATGCTCAAGGCCCACTTCTTGCCTTGGTTAATATAAACCTCAAAATTCGCCGATGTAAGTCGAGAATCTTTCGCGCTATATTCGCTGTCACTGTAAAAAGTCAGCCAATCAAGAGGGCGGAATTCAATATCGGATGTCACGGTATTAAAACCGCCCTTGGAAGCAAGGATATTCGTGCCGTCATACGTTTGATTTTCTTTTAAAAGAAAATCGGTCTTGCCAATGATGCGTAATAAATCGACATTTTGATTATTACGTTTGGTTTGAAATCTGTTTTCCAATGTAAAATCGATCTTGTGGCCGCGTGTCAGAGAATCAATGCTGCTATCAAAAACATCTAGCTTGTTTGCTGGAAAGCTTGGCGTATGCGTATATTTATATTCGACCATAGGATTAATAATGTGCCTTAGTTTATCAATCTTTATCCCCCAAAGATCCACATCCACGTCAAAGGTCCTGTAAAACTTTGTGCTTAAACTAGCCCCTGTTTCAAAAACACTTCGGATAATGTCATACTGAGAGGATTCTTTTGTTCTCGTATAAAATGTTTCTCTCTGGCCAACAAAAGGCGTGAGCTCAATAAAACCCACCTTGGTCGGATAAGAAATGCGGTTTTGCGAATCCAAGCGCGTAGTATGAAGCCGAATATCTGTAGGCGACGCATTAGGATATGTCAATTGCGAGAATAAATTATTGCTTTGAAGGTAAAAATTTGACCCAGCGATCTGTTGATTGCTCAAGCTATAACCGATTTCAGGTAAGCGTTCCACGCTAGAAACAAAACGATTGATGCGCTTATCCATACGGAAACTTAAAGTCCCATGATCTAAATTCTTTGTGAATAAAAGAAACGTCTCCGGTGTTTGATCACGTTCATTTTCTCGTGGAAAATAATCATTAAGAAAGGAGCTGTCGCTCAATTTATAATATTGCGACACAAACTGAGTTTTGTCATCAATCTTCCATTTATGACGCCACTCAATTTTATAGCGCTCCCGCCATATCGTCTTTGTGGTCTTTGGCTCCCAAACATGAGTGGGCATCGTACGCTCGTCCATATAATAAAATTTGAAAAGGCCATCGCCAAATCCGGGTAGCTTATAAAAAACATCAGCACCGCTTGCGAAATCTTTTCTTTCACGGTAATCAAGATGGAGTTTTCCTTTAAGATTTTCATTAAAATAATAGCTCCATGTTGTTAAAAGAAATGTACCCCACTTTTTATCATACCCAGGGGTATAAGTAACAATGGGCTTCTTCCCGTCGATGACTTGGGTAAAGTGCGGGAGATAAAATAACGGCATTTTACCAACAACCATGCGAACGTTTTTCGCTTGGACTTTATCCCCAGGGTACATCGTTACTTTTTTGGAATACATTTTATAATGCGGTTTATCCAAGTCGCACGTCGTGATATAACCCCGCGTCATTTCAATTTTATTTTCGCCTACCTTTGAAATAAACTCACTTTGCCCGTAATAAGGCTTTGTGATAATCGTTGCGTCTTGAAAATTACCTGTCATTTTTTCAAAATTAAAGGTAAGGCTATCGCCGCGAATCTCGCCTTGCGGATGAATCAAAACGACATGCCCCTTGGCCGTGGCTAATTTGGCTGCTTGAGAATACTCAATATGATCCGCGCGAAGGGTTGTGCTTCCTTTAACGATAGAAACGTTGCCGTCAATAATAACATTGTTTGTGGCCTGGTCAAATTCAACATGATCGCCATCAATTTCAACAGGTTGAACCGCTCCCGTATTTTCTGTCGCAGGCACAGAAGACGTCTCCTGAGGGCTTGTAGCTTGTTTTTTATCTTCAAAAGCTGTCTCTTTTTGCTGCTCCAACGGAGCAATTGTTCCCGCTTGCGGCTTATCGTCACCCGAAGGAATATTTGCCTCTTGATCAATCGCTGGCTCGTCCGTGGTTTGAAGAACAGGGTTGGCTTGCTGATTAACCGCCGGCGCCTCAATAGTGTTAACAGCAATATTGGCAGCAGCAACGGATTCTGTCGATTCCTGGGCCCAAAGAAGGCGCAAGCCTAGAAAAAAAAGAAGGGGAACAATAAAAATAATCCGGAAAAATCTTTTATCCATTTTTGGAAAGCATTTCTTTTACTAAAACGCGGGTTCCGATAATCCCGGCATCACTGCCGAGTTTTGATTTTAAAATTTTTACCATCTTTCCTTGAACATGCATGGCACGCCTTTTGATGGTCAGCCGAATGGTTTTAAACATATGCTGATGAGCTTTGGCAATTCCACCGCCAATGACAATGCAGCTAGGATTTAAAATGTTGACAACACCTGTCAAGCCATTACCGATGTGTTCTGCCACTTCTTTCCAGAAAACGACAGCCTGCGGCTGGCCTTGATTAGCCTTACGGGTTACTTCTTCTAACGTAATTTTCTTGTAAAAAATGTGTTGAGCGCGAACATTGAGATAACGATTACCGGCATAAGTTTCCAAGCAACCCCAACCTCCACAATTACACTTTTGCCCTTTTTCATTCACCGGAATATGACCAAGCTCTCCGGCCGCAAATCCTTCCCCTCGATAAAGGGCATTGTTAATAATCAAACCGCCCCCTAAACCTGTCCCAATGGTAATACAGACCATATTCTTCATGCCTCGACCGGCACCGTACTTCCATTCGGCGAGCGTTATCACATTCACGTCATTGTCGATAAATGTTGGAATTTTTAATTTTTTCTCAATGATTTTTTTTAATGGGACATTGCTCCATCCGGGAATATTGGTAAGAGAATAAACTAGGCTTTTCTTTGTATTGACAAGGCCAGGCAGTCCAATGCCAATACCAGACACTTGAGACTTCTTGATTTTATTTTCTTTTAAGATATGTTGGCAGCCCAAGACAATGCCATCAATCAACCGCTTCTTGCTATGGATAAAATCTTTCGTGGGCAGATGCGCCCTTGCCCGAATAAGACCTTTTTTATCAATCAAGCCCAGCTTGATGTTTGTGCCACCAATATCGATACCAACAACGTAGTGATTCATAGAGACGTTATTTTACCTGAAAAAGAGGACCTGTTCAAGAAAATGTAAAAATTTAAAAAAATGTTTATTCTGCCTAAGAGGATTAAAAAATGGTGAATATTAATAGATATATTAATATAAATATGTATTATTTGGAAGCTTTTTCACTATAACCGCTAAATGGAGTCACGCAATTACGGCCACGTTTTTTTGAACGATAGAGTGCCCAATCTGCCTTATCGATAAGATCCAAAGATTTCTTGGCATCATAAGGAAAGCTTGCAATCCCAATGCTAACAGTCACTTTGAGCTTTGCATCATAGGCATCAATCCCAGTGTCTTCGATAGTCTTACGAATACGCTCAGCAACGAAAAAACTTCCTTCTGAATCGGTATCCGGCAAAACAGCGCAAAACTCTTCTCCTCCATATCTTCCGACATAATCAATTTCGCGAATATTTTCCTCAATCATCAAGCTGATGGAACGTAAAACCTGATCGCCAACCAAATGCCCATGCTGATCATTGAACCCTTTAAAATTATCTGCATCAATCATGAGAAGCGATAGCGGCATCTTCCGGGCCGTTGCTCGCTCAATCTCTTCCTCAAGCCGATCCATCAAATAACGTCTTGTATGCGCGCCTGTTAGGCTATCCGTAATGGCCGATTGTTCTACCTCCTGGTAAAGCTTAACCCTCTGCAATGCAAGGGCGAATTGATGCGCCAAAATAATGAACTTATCCTTGTCTTGATCAGCTAACCCCTTGATGCCAATGTGCCCCAAAAGACTTTGATGCCCCTTGACAGGAAAGATAAGGTATTCTTTGGGATCCATACTTTGCTTGCGGCGATCACCTTCGGCTTGGATCAATCGACAATCCTCAAAAGAAACATTAGCCGTTAACATAGATTTAAAGACATCAAACGCCTCCTGCTCGTGCGACTTGGCCGTAATTTCCTTTGTCATGTCATAAAGCGTAAAGATCTCTTCAACCTTTTTGCTCATAATTTCCTTTTGCTTTGCCGCTTCGCTTTTTTGATTCATGAGTTCTTCAACATTTTTTCGTATGCTATAAAGCCGCTCAAGCTGTTCGTCACGGATATCGCAAGCGATTTTGCGCGCAAAATAAAAAAGGACGGCAATGAAAATAAGGGCCGACAAAAGAACATAAATCAACATACGCGATTGCGTCCTTTCTTTTTTGCCTGATAAAGGGCTTGGTCTGCCTTTTGAATAAGTTCTTCTTTGATTTGTGCATCAGAAGGAAAGCTTGCAATACCAATAGAAATTGTTATCTTTGTTTTTTCCCGACGCAAAACAATTTCTGTCCCTTCAACTTCTTGACGAAAATCTTCCGCCAATTGCCGCGCCTCCTTCAAAGAACAATCCGGTAACATCAGGGCAAACTCTTCACCTCCATAGCGACAGATAAGATTGCCAGGTTGTTTAAAATTTTTCATAAGAATTTCACTAATCTTCCTCAAGACAATGTCTCCTGCCACATGACCAAAACGATCGTTGTAGTTTTTAAAATAATCTAAATCCATCATTAAAAAAGATAAATTTTTTTTACGTCGCAGCTGACGAGGAAGCTCTTCGGTCATGCGATCCATCAGGTAACGACGTAAATAAAGACCTGTCAAGCTATCCTTAATGGCTAGATCCTGAATGTGCTCATAAAGCTGCGCACTTTCAATGGCCACGGCACCTAGATCGGCAATGCGCGAAAGAAACCTCAAGTCATCAGTTGTAAAGTGATTTTCTTCCGGGCTATCCACGCGTAAAATCCCCAAAACCTTGCTTCCGACAACAAGCGGAACGGCAATTAACGAGGACCGCAACCGCTCGTCTTCTTGCTGAAAATTTCTTTCTGCGTCAAAACGAAAATCATTTTTTATGTTTTCAATTAATAATGGTTTCAAATGTTTAATAACCCACGCATCAAAAGCATCTCCATTTTTTGATCGAATATTTGCCTTAACGCCTGATTTTACGGCAGAAACAAGCCCAAACTCACCCGTCCTGGAATGGAACAAATAAAGAATCGTTGTTGCATCATGACGACAAAAAAGTTCATCTGTGCGCTCGGTAAGCACCCCGGCGGCCTCAACGCATGTAGCGCAAATGCTCAACCGCTCAGCTAAACTTTTGAGCTTTGAATATGCCTCAATCCGTTCAAAAAGAGAATGTTGCGTAAGATTTTCTTTTTCTACGTCTAGACTCAAAAGATTAATTTGCTCCAGATATTCTTCTTTCTTTAATCGAATGGAGGTCAATTCTTCTTCAATATAAGAACGAAAATAAAGCAGCAGGATCAAGGCAAGAACCTGGAGGACAACAATGAGGGAAAAAATACGCACATCAACTTTACCCGCGTAGATAAAAAAACCCGCCAACAAAACTAACAAAATAGTTATTGGCAGGAAATGCTTATTAAATAATTGTTTTATCTGTTTTTGGGTCAAAAAAATGCACCTTATTCATATCAAACACTAAACTCATTTCCCGATTGACTTCCGGCCGATTATGAGCGCCGACACGTGCAATAAAATTATGCCGCCCGGTGTTTAGATATAAATACACTTCTGATCCCAAGGGCTCAACCACTTCACAAATCGCGTTAATCGTATTATCCGGCGACGACTCAGAAACAAAAAGTTTGTCATAAATATCTTCCGCACGAATACCGAAGGTCACGTCCTTGCCCGCATGGGGAGCAAGGAGCGGACTCATGCGATCAATAAGTTTAAGCTGAAAATTGCCTTCATCAAAATACAATTTTTCACTCTTGCGGACAATCTTTCCATACATAATATTAATGGGAGGAAAGCCGATAAATCCAGCCACAAATTTATTCGCAGGATGATCATAGATCGTCATCGGATCAGCACACTGTTGGACAACGCCGTCTTTCATGACGGCGATGCGGTCCCCCAAGGTCATGGCCTCGGTCTGATCATGGGTGACATAAACAAAGGTCGTTTGCAGGCGTAACCGTAATTTATGAATTTCTGCGCGCATCTGAACGCGCATCTTGGCATCAAGATTACTTAAAGGTTCGTCGAACAAGAAAACTTTGGGCTTTCTCACAATGGCGCGGCCCACTGCAACGCGCTGACGCTCTCCGCCAGAAAGTTCCCGCGGACGCCGGTCAAAAAGATGTTTAATATTTAAAATTTCTGCTGCTTCATTAACACGTTTTTGAATTTCCTCTTTTGGGTATCTTTTAAGCCGAAGGCCAAATGACATATTTTCAAAAACAGTCATATGCGGATAAAGCGCATAATTCTGAAAGACCATGGCAATATCACGATTTTTGGCCGGAACATCATTGACAATACGGTTATCAATTTGAATGGTGCCTTGAGTGATTTCTTCAAGACCGGCAATCATACGCAGGGTTGTTGATTTCCCGCAACCTGAGGGGCCAACAAGAACGAGGAATTCATTGTCCTTGATGGAAATATTAACATCCTTAACGGCCTTGACATTCCCTTGATAAATCTTGTTAACGTCTTTGAGTATGATTTGTGCCATAAGAAATGTTATCTTTTTTAATAACGAGCCCTTATTATATCAAAATACCTTTTAGCTGTAATGGGAAATCTTCATTGGGTGACGAATCCCTAGCTTTTCTGAGTATAGCGAATGATCTTGGAAATCGTTTCTTTGAGATCTTTGCGCTCAACGATCATGTCGATCAATCCATGATCCAAGAGAAATTCTGACCTCTGGAAACCTTCTGGGAGCTTCTGGCGAATGGTCTGTTCAATAACGCGAGGACCGGCAAATCCGATCAAGGCCTTAGGCTCAGCAATAATAACATCGCCAACGCCTGCAAAGGAGGCCATAATCCCTGCCATGGTTGGATTTGTTAATACAGAGATATGAAGCAACCCTGCTTGATGATGACGCCCAAGGGCCGCACACGTCTTGGCCATCTGCATGAGTGAAAACATTCCTTCGTACATGCGGGCACCGCCGCCAGAACCAGAAATAATAACAACCGGTAAGCGATGCGCCGTCCCATGCTCAATAATACGGGTAATCCGCTCTCCGACAACCGATCCCATGGACCCCATGATAAAACGTGAGTCTGTGACAGCTAAGGCTGTTTCTACACCATTAATTTTTGCAACACCGGTGATAACCGCGTCTTTAAGCCCTGTCAGCTCTTGGTCCCCTTTAAGTTTTTCCTGATAAGTTTTTGGGCCTTCGAACTTCAACGGATCCATAGAATTAAGATTGGCGTCATGTTCTTCAAAAGTTCCCGCATCGGCCATCAAGTCAATACGCTCAAAAGCGGTCAGCTGAAGATGACAAGCACACTTTGGGCAAACATTAAGATTGTCTTTTAAAATCTTTTTATAATGCGGAGACTGGCACTCTGGGCATTGCACCCATAATCCATCAGGAATGGGCTTTTTTCTTGCCACTTTAACAAGGGTATATTTTTCTTTTCCAAAAAGTGCCATTGCCTGCCAATCCTTCTATGCTTCCATATTATAAATCGTCAAGCCAGACAAAACCTTGGGGTAGAAATAGGTCGTTTTCGGAGGCATGCGTTCGCCATTTAAGGCCACAGCCTTGAGTTGATCAACATGAATGGGATTCAAAATAAAACAAGCAGCTGCGTGATTAGCATCAACCATATCCGTAGCCTCTTTGAGATCTTTTTTATAAATGATATCTTCGCTGGCAATCTTCATCGGATCGAAAATAAAATACTTCAAGATCGTTGCGTCCAGGCTTCGATAATCCTTGCTTCCCTCATGGATATATTCGTCAATAAACGTCTTGTTCTTCAACCTGAGCAACTTTATTGTACCACGCATATACAATCCAAAAGCATTTTCATTTTTGCCGGCGCGAGCTAAAAGAATCTTGAGCTCATTCATACTGCTCACCCGATCAACCCTAAAGAACTTCTCAAGAAAATCAAGATTTTTGGGCAATCTTTTGACCACGCGGTGAATCGGCAAAATTACAAGGTCCTTGGACTCAAGATTTGTAAAATATGTCATCAGATAATTAAACGGCTCTTTTCCTGTGGCATTCTTCTTGCCTTGAAGCCTAAGTTTGCGATATTCAACGGCCACTTCATAACGATGATGGCCATCGGCAATAAACAGCGGCTGGTCCGCCATAAGGAGCCTCACCTGCTCAATAAGATCCGAATCGTCCATGCGCCAAAGAATATGCCGAACATTATCAGGATCAGTCACATCAACAAAAGGGCGTTCCTGACGAATATGGTTTTGAAAAATAGTATCAATTCTTTTGTACTGATCAGAATAACAGACGAAAATCGGACACAGGCTTGCTTTGACATTGCGCAAAAGACGCAGGCGATCCACCTTGGCTGCCATGTGGGTATTTTCATGAGGGAAAATCTTGGATTGTTCTTTGTCATGAAGGCGCATCAACCCTAAAAATCCAATGCGCGCTTTTTTCTGACCAAAAACTTTATATTCCTGTTTATAAATATACAAACAAGGTTCCGGGTCTTGAATAAGGACATTTTTTTCAAGCCACTCGGTAAATGTTTTCTTTGACCGGGTATATTTATTATCATGGGCATTATCGGTTGACTTTTCTAGCCCTAATAAGATACGAATATAATTATGCGGATGCATCTGATAAAGGGCCGCCTGATCCTTGGGTGAGATGACATCATAAGGAGGACAGACCACCTGAGCCATGTTGTCAATTTTTGCAGGATTATAATGAACTGCTTTAAATGATTTTATCTGCGCCATACGATTGTCCGTTTAATTAGTTTAGAATATAAAAAAACGCCGATGAATCCCCCGATGCAATCTGATAAAACATCCATGCTGCTCGCATCACGCCCCGGGACAAACATTTGACGCCACTCATCGGCTATGCCAAAAACAACGATAAACAAAAAAGTTAAACTCAACACTCCGAAGAATGACAATGTCTTTTGTGTCCCTTGCAAGGCCCGCGCAAATAAAAGTCCTAAAACGGCATACTCCCCTATATGTAAGACCTTGTCGAAATGAGGAATCTCTATCCCCACATCAAGATTGGGTAATCCTGAGACATAAAAAATCATAGCAGAATAAGAAATGACAGGAAACCAAAATCTTAAGAATTTCATCATGGCTCTTTTAAAGGATTAAAATGCCCATTGTCCTATTGGGAAACGCCTGAAGGGTTGGAAGGACAGCTTTTATGCGGACATCCAGCTGAACAAGAATGAGAGCCTGAGCTCTCCTTGGCAGGTTCCTTACGAGAACTTGATTTATTTTTATAATCAGTCTGGTAAAAACCGCTTCCCTTAAAAATAACTCCGCTGCCCGAGCCTATCAAGCGCTGCAAAGTAGATTTCTTGCATTTGGGACATTTTTTTAAATGCTTTTCTGTGATGGATTGAAATTCTTCAAAGGTGTGTCCGCACGATGAACATTCGTAATCATATGTTGGCACTGATCTTCTCCTTTTTCTTCTAGAAATGCTCTAGTCTTTATTTTACATTTGGATGCATAACGTTCCGCTTATGCCCATCTTGCCACCACTGAAGACACTCCTCAGCCGCTTTATCTTGATCATCGGCATTCAAATATCCAGTAGTGACATTTGGATAAGGGAGTTCATGTTGATAACTTCTCACGATCGCTAATGCTTGAAGTCCAACGGTCGAGGCAACATCAGGGAGGGGCGCAGGAAACCTTTGCGAAGAAAAAATCCGATAGAAAAGGGAATTTGCAAGGTAAGAAGAAGCCTGTTTTGATTTGACATATTGCATGATGATCTTGATGTTCTTTTCAGACATCCACTGATCGATAAACTTGTAAGGGATCATCTTGACCTCGACCTTCCCCAGCGGGGGTGTTGCTAAAAATCTTAAAAAATCTAAAGGTGGGACGTCAAATTCTTTGCTTTCGGGTATCGAATTAAACTTTCCAAGAACGGTTTTGTACTCTTCGACGGAAAGAGGCTTCAGGTCCTCGGCAAATGTAAGCGCCGGAACAAGAAGCAATATTAAAACGATCAGCATCTTTTTCATCTATTTAAACACTTTCTTTATCTTCTCCGAGAACGAGCCGCCGTTGACAGAAATATCCTCGTTGCTGATCCGTGCATATTCTTCGAGAAGTTTGCGCTGTTCCGCAGAAAGCTTTGTCGGAACAGAGATCATCACGCGCGCATACTGGTTGCCGCTTGGCCCGCCTTGCAAGCTTGGCATACCCTTACCTTTTAATCGAAACATCTTTCCGCTTTGGGTTCCGGAGGGAATATCCATGGTCACGTTTCCACCCAAAGTCTGGACGCTCACTTGCGCGCCTAAAGCGGCTTTCGCAAAACTCACAGGTAAATTCATATAAATATCAAGGCCTTGACGCTGGAAAATCTCATGATCATGGATGCGAATATAAATATACAAATCTCCCCGGCCGGCCTGGCCAATCTCCCCTTCGCCTTGAACGCGAAGCTGTGATCCGGTATCCACGCCGGCAGGGAATTTCACATCGATCTTTCTTGTGACGCGGATGGTTCCCTTGCCTTGACACGTTGGGCAAAATTCCGAAATCGTTTTTCCTTCACCGCGGCATTGAGGACAGGTTTGAGCCATACGAAAAAATCCGCTATCCGTGATCACCTGGCCGCGTCCCTGACAGCGGGCACATGTTTTGGCTTGCGTTCCCGGCTTAGCGCCAGAACCGGCGCACGCCAAACAAAGATCATGGCGCGGAACTTTGATCGTTTTGGTTACGCCGCTATAGGCTTCTTCAAGGGTCAAATCAAATTCATATTGAATGTCTTTTCCGCGTCTTGCACGGCGCGAACGGCCAGAGCGACCGGAATCAAAACCAAAACTTCCAAAGATATCTTCAAACATGTCGCCGCCAAATCCCATGTTCTCGAAAATACTGCTAAAATCGGCATTACGAAAAATATCTTCTTGCGTAAAGTTCTGATCAATACCCGCATGACCATATTGATCATAGGTTTGTCGTTTCTTGGTGTCAGATAAAACAGCATACGCTTCGGAAATTTCTTTAAATTTCTCTTCCGCTTCTTTCTTTTTTTCCGGGGCAACGCGATCCGGGTGATGCGAAAGCGCAAGCTTACGATACGCTTTTTTGATATCGGCTTCGCTTGAGTCCTTTTTCAAACCTAAAATTTCGTAATAATCTCGTTTCATAGCATAAACACGAAATCATAAACCCGAAACCCTAAACAAATCCGAAACATTAAACCCAAAATTCCAAATAATTTACGTCTTAATCTTTTGACTTTGAGTTTGTTTCGGATTTTGAATCTCGGATTTAGGATTTTTTCAACGTCTCCTTATTTTTTATCATCTTCCGCTTTAAAATCAGCATCGATGATGTCATCTTTCTTCTCTGTTGCTCCACTATCTTGCGATGTCGTTTCTCCTGCCTCAGATTGTCCTGGACCAGCGCCTTGCTGGCCTTGGCCACCCTGGGCCTGCTGGGCCGCCGTTGCCTTATACATTTCTTCAGCCAATTTATGGCTTACCTTTTGTAAAGACTCCATGGCCGCTTTAACCTTTGTCACGTCCGCTGTCTTAATCATTTCTTTTAGATTCGCCAATTCTTTTTCAACGCTTTCCTTATCCTGCGCTGAAATCTTATCACCATAATCTTTGAGAGATTTTTCTGTGGCATAAGCAAAGCTATTGGCTTCATTCATTGTCTCTGCCAATTCACGCTTTTTCTTATCTTCATCAGCGTACTTTTCTGCTTCTTTAACCATCTTGTCGATCTCAGAATCAGAAAGCTTTGTCGGTGCCGTGATCTTGATGGATTGTTCTTTACCCGTGGCCTTATCTTTAGCCGAGACATGAACAATCCCGTTGGAATCGATGTCAAAAGTAACTTCGATCTGCGGAATACCCCGGTGGGCCGGAGGAATGCCGACTAAGTCAAACCGCCCAAGTTCCGTATTATCATTCGCCATTTGACGTTCACCTTGTAAAACGCGAATGGTCACGGCTGTTTGATTATCATCGGCGGTCGAAAAGATCTGGCTTTTCTTAGTGGGAACCGTGGTGTTGCGATCGATCATGTGCGTAAAAACGCCGCCTACGGTCTCAATACCTAAGGTTAACGGCGTGACATCCAAGAGAAGAACTTCTTTGGTCTCTCCTTTGATGATTGAGGCCTGAACTGCCGCCCCCAGCGCTACGCATTCCATAGGATCGACGCCGCGTTCAATTTTCTTACCGACATAATCTTCGAGAAACTTCTGGATCACTGGCATGCGTGTCGGCCCGCCAACCATGATCACGCGATCAATATCGTTAGCGGAAAGTTTAGCATCGGCTAAAGCACCTTCCATCGGCTTACGGCAACGCTCAACAATGGGAGCCACAAGCTCCTCAAGTTTTGAGCGTTCGATCTTTAAATTAAGATGCTTAGGACCAGACGCATCAGCGGTAATAAAAGGAAGATTGACATCTGTCGAAACAGTTGACGAAAGCTCGACCTTGGCCTTTTCTGCTGCTTCACGAAGACGCTGAAAAGCCATTTTATCGTTTCTAATGTCAATGCCGCTTTCTTTCTTAAACTCATTACAGATATAATCAATCAAAATATTGTCCATATCTGTACCGCCGAGCTGCGTGTCCCCATTAGTGGAAAGGACTTCAAATCCGCCTTCAGCCCACATTTCCATAATGGTCACATCGAGGGTTCCGCCGCCTAAATCAAAAACCAAGATCTTAAGCTCTTTGCCCACTTTATCCAATCCATAGGCCAAGCAAGCGGCTGTCGGTTCATTGATAATGCGCAAAACTTTAAGTCCTGCAATCTCGCCGGCATCTTTGGTTGCTTGTCGCTGATTATCATTAAAATAAGCAGGAACAGTAATGACGACCTCTTCGACCGTATCCCCCAAATACTTCTCCGCGTCAGCTTTGATCTTTTGCAAAATAAAAGCACTGACTTGCTGAGGCGTAAATTCTTTGCCCAACGCTTGAAATTTGTGGCTTGTCCCCATTTTGCGTTTAGCGGCATAAATCGTTCCCTGAGGATTCACCGCAGCTTGTCTGCGTGCTGGTTCACCCACAAGACGATTGCCATCTTTATCAAAAGCCACAAAGGAAGGAAAGGCCTTGCCTGAAGAAACGCCTGCGCCCTCAGCCGACGGTAGAATCACCGGGCGTCCGCCTTCCATGACAGCGGCTGCCGAATTTGATGTTCCTAAATCGATTCCAATAACTTTTGCCATATGATCATACCTCCTTGAATCAGAAAATATTTCTTGTTAATTATTCTTTCTTTTTAGCGACTTTAACTTTGTTGGTTCGAATCACGCGACTACCTAACATATATCCTTTTTGAAACTCATCGATGACCGTTCCTTCTTCCAAATCATCACGCTCTTCTTGCATTAAGGCTTCATGACAATGTGGATCAAACATCTTGCCCTTAGCCTCAATGGGGATCACATCATTTTTCCGAAGCAAATCATAGACATGGGCCATCACCATTTCAATACCTTTTAAAAAGGCCGCATAATCTTCATGGCTTGCGCGTGCCGCTTCAACAGATCTTTCCAAATCATCCAAGATGTCAAGAAAATCAGCGATCAGCTCTTGATTGGCATACTTAACAAACTCACCCTTCTCTCTCTCCATACGCTTACGGACATTATCAAATTCAGCATAAAGACGAACATATTTATCTTTAGACTCAGCCAAGTCTGCCAAAAGTTTTTGGTACTCAGACTCTTTGAGGGAAACCGTCTTCTCTTCGCCTTTGACGTCTTCTGGAGATGATAAGATCTCACCTTCATCTTCATTTAAAATGTCTTTGGGTTCTTTTTTGTTATTCACAGCTTCTCGCTTTCCACCATCTGGTCAATCAGCTCGGAAAAATATTCCAATGTGGAAATAACTTTTTCATAATCCATGCGCGTCGGCCCCAAAAGTGCCAAACGGCCGGTTCGCCCATCCTTCTTGCCAAACTTTGAAATAATGAGCGAGCATCCCTCAATATCCTCACAGTCCACTTCATCGCCGATATAAATCTTAATCTTCTGCTCCAGGTCTCGATTAATAAGACCCAAAATACGCTCTTTAGCTTCTAAAACCTGCAGGATGTGATGAATACGCTGAATATTGTGAAACTCCGGATACCCTGCCACAAAACTCATACCATGACAAAAAACTTTTTTCCGATCTCCGTCGATCGATATAATGCTTGGATATTTTGTCTCTTGAGATAAAATTTCCGATGTTTTTCTCAAAAGCTCTTCAATCTCTGAAATCCCTTGATGATATTCGTGAAGAATGCGTTTTTTTTCTTCAGCTAAAAGCTTGATCTCGTGCATCAGATGGTTTACATAATAACGATAACCGTCCTGCGTAGGCACGCGACCGGAAGAAGTATGCGGATGAGTTAAAAATCCTTCATCCTCAAGCTCCGCCAAGACGTTACGAACAGTCGCCGAACTTAAATCCGAGAAACATTGCTCAACGATTTGGCCAGAACTAATCGGAGTAATGTTGTGAATATATTGCTCGATAACGTAGGCTAAAATTTTTTCCTTCCGATAATGAGGATCAAGTCTTCTAGTCATCATCATTGTTTTATCCTCGCCTCAAACCTATTAATTGATATTGTGTTGCAAAAATTAGCACTCTCATTAAGCGAATGCTAAAACAAAATTATAACAAAAAACGTTTCGTTGTCAACAATGGTCACGGATACCTTACAACTGAGATTCTAACTTCTTAATGAGGGCATTGACTTCGTGGGCCATGGCGGAGGGAAGAATTTTTGACTCATCCATTTCACGCTTGAGCGACTTTAAGGTTCCGATAAAGCGCCTAATATTTGATTCTTTCTTCTTCTGCCAGGCTTCTTCTGGGTCAACCTCTTCCCGCTGACGCATCATCGTTGTCAGGTCTCTTTTAATCTCTTTTGAATCTTTTCCTTTAACAAACAAATCGTCTTTGAGCTTTGCGTAATCTTCCTCGTCAATATTCTTGCTCTTGGCCAGACGTAAAACATCAACGGCTTCATAACTTGGGATCTCCTTTGAATCGGCATCTTCCGCATATTCCTTTTGCAAGTACATCGGTTCTTCTTTTTCTAAAAAATAATAAGAGCGCAAAAGCTTGAGCGATGTTTGCTTGCGAATTCCTAATTCTTTGGAGACATAGATATCAAACTGCTGATAATCCCATTCTCTGTAAAGCTTGTCCTTCCAGATCGAGTAAAGAACGCGTCCCAGCTCCACCCACGAGCTTTTAAAACTTTTTGACGCTTGAAGCGCGACATCGCGCATTGATCCTGGATGAACAACGTCTTGACTGTCCTGCATATGAGCTCCTTTGGCTTAAAATCGGGGCTCATTATAGCACAAAACTTTTTTGTGTCATAAAAATTACTTTATGTCAAAGATCAGGCCTTCTTTTCCCTTCTTTACATCCACCAACACTTTCTGCTTAGGCTTAATTTCACCTGCAAGGATTTTCATGGCAAGAGGATCCTGCACCATGCGTTGGATGACTCTTTTTAATGGTCGGGCTCCAAAAACGACATCATACCCTGCCTTTGAGAGAGCCTCTTTGGCTTTATCTGAAAGCTCGATCATGATCTGCTTTCCTCCAAGACGTTTCTGAAGATAAAAAATTTGAATGTCCACAATCTTGCGGATATCCTCAGGTGTTAATTGAGAGAAAATGGCTACCTCGTCGACTCGATTTAAGAATTCCGGACGAAACGATACCTTGAGCACATCTTGAATCTTTTTTTCAATGTCCTTTTTATCTGTTAGCTCAGCGATGAGATCACTTCCCAAATTCGAAGTCATAATAATGATCGTATTCTTAAAATTGACAATCCGGCCTTGACCGTCGGTCAATCGGCCGTCATCGAGAATCTGAAGCAAAGTGTTGAATACATCCCGATGTGCTTTTTCAATTTCATCGAGCAAGATAACGGCATATGGCCTGCGACGAACCGCCTCGGTTAGCTGCCCGCCTTCTTCATAACCCACGTAACCAGGAGGCGCGCCGATCAAGCGCGAGACGCTATGTTTTTCCATATACTCGCTCATGTCAATACGGATGAGCGCGTTTTCATCATCAAAAAGAAACCACGCCAAAGATTTGGCAAGCTCTGTCTTACCGACACCTGTCGGGCCGATGAAAAGAAACGACCCGAGCGGCCGGTTTGGATCGCTCAAGCCTGTGCGTGAACGTCTCAAACAAGCAGATATTGTATTGATGATATCCTCTTGCCCGACGACGCGCGCTTTAAGACTTTCCTCCATATGGATCAACTTTTCCGTTTCCCCTTCCATCAGTTTTGAGATCGGGATCTTTGTCCATTTAGCCACCACTTCGGCAATATCCTCATCATCTACTTCTTCTTTAAGCATAGAACCATTTTTTTGCAGCACATTAAGCTCTTGGTTGTGCTTGCTTAAATCTTTTTCCAGCTGCACCATTTGGCCGTAACGAATTTCTGCGACCTTTCCCAGATCCCCTTGCTTTTCAGCCATTTTTTCCTCGATTTTTTTCTTTTCAATGTCTGACTTCACCTTACGGATCTTATCAATCACAGCCTTTTCGCTTTGCCAGTGAAGGCGAAGTTTTTTATTTTCTTCTTTGAGAGCCTGCAGATCACCTTCAAGCTTACGAAGGCGTTCAAGAGAATCTTCATCCTTTTCCTTCTTTAACGCCTGACGCTCAATTTCAAGCTGTCTGATTTTGCGCTCGCTCACATCCAATTCCTGAGGCATGCTGTCAATTTCAATGCGCAATGCCGATGCCGCCTCATCAATTAAATCAATGGCCTTGTCCGGTAAAAATCGCTCCGTAATATAACGATCCGACATCATGGCCGCGGCAATAATTGCCGCGTCTTGAATACGAACGCCGTGATGAATTTCATAGCGCTCTTTAAGCCCACGCAAAATGGCAATCGTGTCTTCCACACTTGGTTCTGCAACCATCACCTGCTGAAAACGACGCTCGAGCGCCGCGTCTTTTTCAATATATTGTCGATATTCATCCAATGTGGTTGCGCCAACGCAACGCAACTGGCCACGTGCGAGTGCGGGTTTTAGCATGTTGGAAGCGTCCATCGACCCTTCTGCTTTTCCCGCGCCAACGATCGTATGCAACTCGTCAATAAAAAGGATAATGTCTCCATTCTTTGACTCAATTTCCTTTAGTAGCGCCTTAAGCCTGTCTTCAAATTCTCCTCGAAATTTTGCTCCAGCCACCAGGCTCCCCATATCAAGCGCCAGCACCTTCTTATTTTTTAATCCTTCCGGAACATCACCGGAGAAAATACGCTGGGCCAAGCCTTCGACAATCGCGGTTTTGCCAACCCCTGGCTCACCGATTAAAACAGGATTATTCTTTGTGCGTCTTGACAAAACTTGAATCACGCGGCGGATTTCATCATCACGCCCGATCACAGGATCGAGCTTGCCTTGACTCGCAAGCACGGTGAGATCCCGTGTATACTTATCTAAAGCTTGATACTTTTCTTCTGCATTGGCATCAGTTACCTTTTGATTCCCACGCATTTGCTGGATCGTTTTTAAAATAGCTTCCTTATCGATCCCGTTTTGTTTAAGGGTGCGTGAAAATGCACTGTCTTCCTTATATAAGGCCAGAAACACATGCTCTTGGGCACAAAAATCATCCTTCATCTGTTGCGAAATTTTTTGCGCATCCGACAATATCTTATTTGACCGCTCTGAAAGAAAAGGAGCGCTAGCGCCTTGAACACTTGGCTTTTTTGATAGTTGCGCTTCAAGTTCTTGCAAGAGCCCATTGATATCAATATTTTTTAAGGCAAGCATTTTACAAAAAACACTCTCCTGATCATGCAAATACGCCACAAGAAGATGCTCTGGCTCAATTTGCTGATGCCCAAGTTCACGCGCCAACTCTAACGCCTTTTGAATAACCTCTTGATTCTTAAATGTGAATTTATCGAAATTTAACATTTCAATCATTCCTTTCTTGTTCTCGATTAGCACTCAGTATAGATGAGTGCCAGAATTAATATAAAATTTTTTCTAAATATCCCCTTCATTTCCGTCTGCTTCATGTTGCTCAAGAATAAACCTAATACCGCTAATATTAACACCCTCTTCCTGCATCAAATGATAAACATAGCTTAAGCGCGTCACTTGGCTCTTGGAATAGCATCGTGTCTTTTTGCCTATTCGTTTGGGGCAAACAACGCCCATACCGTCGAGCTTTCGCAAAGTCCAAATCGGAATACCAACCATCTTGCTAACAACCCCTATCACAAACACAGGATCTTCAGGTTTAATCTGAAACTCAAATGAATCAATATTCCTTGGATCCACTTACCATTCCCCTTTCTTTTCTAAGCAGAATATAGCATATCCTAATTAATCTGTCAAGTCTATCTAACCATATTAATTAGATTATCTAACTACCCAATCTAAAAAAAGTCACCTTCCCTAAAACTTCTCAAATTTTCTGGCAACAGAGGCCGAAACCATGGCACAAATATGCACCTTGTCAGCTAGGTATTCAATCGTGTGGACTTGGCCGTCTTTGTGCAAAAGATTAACCAAATCCATACGATCCATGGGGATGTTGACATCAATTTCGATAAAGCTACCTGACAATTGCTTTTCGATTTCCTGAAGCAATACATCAATATGCTCTCCTGTTTTGGCAGAAATACAAACAGCGTTCTCAAAATGCGAGGTTAGTTCTTTTAAATTTTCTTGATTCTCGAGCTTATCAATTTTGTTAAAAATCGTGATCATCGGCTTGGCTTCAGATTTAATTTCTTTTAACACCGCGAGCACGGATTCATAATAATCGCGAAACTTCGCATGGCTGACATCGATCACGTGCAAAAGCAGATCAGATTCTGTCACTTCCTCGAGCGTTGCCTTAAATGCTTCGATCAAGCCATGAGGCAGCTGATGCATAAACCCGACCGTATCGGAAAAGACAACCTTTTGATGATTTGGCAAGACATATTGACGCGACAAAGGGTCGAGGGTAGTGAAAAGTCCGTCTTTGGTTTCTTGATGCGCATCAGTCAACCGGTTAAGCAGAGTGGACTTGCCGGCGTTGGTGTAGCCCACAAGCGAGATCGTAGGAATTTTTTTCTCCTGGCGCTTCTTACGTTTGACTTTTCGCGACTCAGAAACCCCTTCCAACTCACGGCGAAGTTTTGTAATGCGCTGATCGATTCGTCGACGGTCAGTCTCAAGTTTCGTTTCTCCGGGGCCCAAAGTCCCGATCCCGCCGCCAGGCCTTGAAAGCTCAGCACCTTTTCCCGTTAAGCGCGGCAATAAATACGCAAGCTGGGCTAGCTCGACTTGCATTTTCCCTTCCTGCGATGTCGCCCTTTTGGCAAAGATATCTAAAATAAGTTGCGTGCGGTCAATGACCTTGACATCAAAGGTTTCTTCAAGGTTTCGCTGTTGACTCCCCTTTAGATCTTGGCTAAAAATAACCGTATCCACATCCTTGCTTAGGCATAATTCTGCAACTTCCTTGACTTTGCCCTCCCCGATTAAAAATGCCGGATTAGGATCCAAATCTTTGCAAAGAACAATATCAACGACTTCTCCTCCGCACGACGAAACCAATCCATTGAGCTCATCAGCCACATCGTGAATAGGCCAATCATGCTGTTTCCAAAAATCAATGACAACAAGTAAAACTTTTTCAAACATGCTTTTCTCCTATGAGTTTTAAAATTCTTTTAACAATCGCCGAAAGGTCTTCGCCAGGATCAATATCAACCCACTGAAGCCGTTTGTCCTTATGAAACCATGTCAGCTGGCGCTTGGCATAATGGCGCGTGTTGCGTTTGATGAGTTCTTTCGCCTGATCTTGTGTGAGCATCCCGGCTAGAAACATCTGGATTTCTTTTAGCCCAATAATCCCTGACGCGGTCTGGCTGATTGCCTTACTTCGGATCTTCTTTACTTCTTGAACAACGCCCGCATCAAACATCTGGTCAACGCGACGATTGATCCTGGTATAAAGATCTTCTCGATTCATATTGAGGGCAAAGACATTCACATCATGGCTATCCCAAAGGCCTTCACGCTTTGGATGAAGTTCGCTAATCGGTTTTTTGTAAACTTCAAAGACTTCAAGGGCGCGAACAATGCGACGCATGTCGTGAGGGTGGATCTTGGCCGCAGAACGAGGGTCAACCTCCTTGAGCCTTTCATACATGGCTTCTTGTCCTTCTTCCTTCAGCTGATCCTCAATTTTCTTCCGCATTTCAAGGTTACGGCCGCGTTGTTCTTCTTCAAAAATCCCATCGAGCAAAATGGACATATACAGGCCGCTTCCTCCGACAACAAGCGGAAGCTTTTTCTTTTTTTCAATGACAGCAATCGCGCGCAATACCTGCGTGCGAAATGTAAAAACATCAAAATCTTTCTTAACGGAAATCGTATTGATTAAATGATGTTTGATCTTTTTCAAAATTGCTGCGGCAGGCTTGGCCGTGAGAAGCGATACCTCTTTATAAACTTGCATGGCATCGCAGGAAATGATCTCCGCGCTTAAAGTTTTCGCAAGGGCACAGGCGATCTCTGTTTTTCCGATCGCGGTGGGGCCAACAATAAAGAATAATTTCTTCTTCATGGACCTCGTTAAGGATAGATAAGGGCAGGATATCCTAGAGTTGAAAGTCGTTCTTTAAGCTTATTAGCCGCATCTAACGACGCGACCTCACCAACACGCACGCGATAAAATATGTTTCCCTTTTTATCTTCAGTTTCAACAATATAACCGTATTGGCCTTTAAGGCGAAGCTCACCCACAAGATTCAAAGCCCGTTCACGACTCAAAAACGCACCAACCTGGACGGTAAAAAATTGCTTTTCTTCTAAAAGCTGTTTTGCGGCATACGATTCGAGGCTGTCAGGAAAATCATTCATGACTTTCTTTAAGTATCTCCTTGCAGGTTCCCAGTTACGAAGTTTCAGATTGGCTCTGGCGATCTTGAGATAGACAAGGCTTAGATAATTTGAGTCGGGACGCTGCGCTAAAAGCTGATGGGAACGCTTCAAGGCTTCCCGGTAATAGCCTGATAAATAATAGGAACTGATGACGCCGATGCATGACTGATCATAGAGATCCATGTCTTTTGTGCTGTCAACAATTCTTTGGAAATTTCCTCTTGCCTCATTGTCTTCTCCAGCATAAAGCTGGCTAAGGGCTAAATAATATAAAATCTGTTCCTGTTCTGTCCCCGGTAACGGACTCGCCAAGGCCTGCTCGGACAATGTTTTCACCTTAGCAAAATCTTCCTGTAAAACCGCAGTTTTGATATCTTCTAAAGAGGCTTCCGCAAGTGAGGTGAACAAAAAGAGTCCAAAAAACAAAAGGGAAAGAAATAAATTTTGTTGCTTAACCATATTGCCGTAATCCTGTAATTTTGTAAAATTGATTTCCTATTATAAGCTTTTTAAAGAATTAAACAACTTATTTTCTTTCTTGGAAATTATCGTATGATACTTGAAGTGTCGGCGGCTTGCTGGGGTTTTTCTTGCTCAAGGGTGTGAATTTTGCCCTTCAGCGCGCTCATATCATCTTGAAGTTGTTTAACCTGAGTCTTCAAAGCTTCAACGTCCTGAGAAATTTCATAAAATCTTCGGGAAAGATATTCCCTATCATCCTCAACAATGATTTGCGCCCCGATGCGCCTGATCTTGGCCCCTTGGGGAATAAGAAGCTGATACCCTCCGGTAACCTGCACAGACTCCATGCCGACGGGAATATTGTCGCCTGTCTCTTTAACCACTTTATCTTGAGCAAAGGCAGGTAAGGAAAAAAAGGTTAAGCAAAAGAAAAGCAATGTTCTATATTTAATCATCGGTTACGCCGTCCTCATCTTCTTGGTCTGTCATGATAGGCCGATAAGTCGACTCCCCGTCTTTGGTCGTGTAGCCTCGGTTGCCTGAAGTAACATCTTCTTGAGGGAGCGTAATCTCTATTTCTTTCACAACAGCCCCTTTAGGCGTTGCAACGATCACTGTCTCCCGGACAATCTCGGCTGATTGAGGCTTCGGCGCGGCCTTATAAGGCTCAAGCTCAATAACGGCCACTTCTTTTTCCTGCCATTTGTTTTTTAAAAAAAATGACCAAAAAATAACAATAAAAAAAACAATCAAAAGAATAACGAAATAAAAAATCTTTACCTGTTTATCGCTCATGCCATGCTTTCTTGCTGGACACTTATTCCATAAAACTAGTTTCCTGATCAAATATCAAAAAATAACCCCGTCCGGACATTTACTTGCTCCCCTCGCTTGGCGATAGCGGCCTGACATTGCCAGCGGCAGTAACACTATCAAGGGCAGTGATCTCTTCCTTGGCTTTTTCTTTGCTGATTCCTACAGCTCCTTTAACACTATCGTCTTCACGGACAATGAACATGCATCCAGTGAGAGATAAAATAAATAAAATACAAACAATCTTCTTCATCTTCGACTCCTTTTATTTTCTAAAAAAATGTGTTTGGCGTTGTCAAAGCAAATACCAAGCACAGCCTAAAATTGTTAAGTTTTATTATCTTTATTTCCCTATATAACTTATCAATCATACGATAAATTTAAACTTTATTCTACACGTTTACCGTTTTGGGGACAAGAAAATAAATTGCCATCAAATATCACCCTAACAATTTTTTATTTTCCATGTTATCGAATCTCCCCTATTGCACTGATGCCTTTCCGAACCTTTTCCTTTAACTCATCGGCCGGGAACCCGACGCTGATCATCTGGAAGTTGTGGGTCATAAGACAAGCCGTGGATAAAAAAGAACGAATATCAATATCGGGCCAAGCAATAATATAACGAAAAGGATCTTCACCGATAGACTTAAGCGTTTGATGACGTCAGAATGAAAATAAAGAATCACCGGGAATATATAGAGTAGAAATAAAGAGTCAAAGACAAACACGATGATCCAAAGAAGCATCATTATTGAGCTTGATCCTGACAACGCAGCACCCGCACAAGATGCCTGCCATAAAACAGGAATGACTAAGATAGGATAAACATACTTGCCTAATGGTCCTGCCCAATGTTGGCCTATAAACAATCCAAGGCTTAAAGAAATAAAAAGGGCGGCCTCCGTAATAAAATATCCTAAATAGATCATCTCCCCGCCGGAAAAACGGGAAGGCACCCCCGCAAACCCGTTAATAAAGACAGGTAAAGATAAAAGGAGAATATAAGCCCCCATCAAATATCGCCCCAACGGTTTTCTATTTTCCATGCTCTTGTTCCTTAATTTTACTTTTTGACTTTTGAATTACCTTATTTCGCTCATCTCGCTTGCCAGCTTCCGCGCTTTCGCTCGTTGCTCATCCGCCGGGAACCCGACGCTGATCATGATATCCAAAGAATCTTTTTTGGAAAGGCCAAGCGCCTCGCGCGCGCCTTTTTGGTCGAACCAACCGATCCAGCAGGTTCCCAAACCTTCTTCCGTTGCCTGCAGGATAAAATGTTCACACACGATCCCGATATCGATTAAATTATATTGTGTACCCCGTGTCGCCCCGGCAACCTGAGCCATGTATTTTGATCGCTCTGTCACGACCACAACCAACACAGACGCCTCTTTGGCAAAACTA
>Ga0172370_10001792_pt1 | contig 31983 bp, 21 predicted proteins | sample LakKiv5m_FD_114538 | JGI IMG/M metagenome (GOLD analysis project Ga0172370, IMG submission 114538) | Freshwater microbial communities from Kabuno Bay, South-Kivu, Congo - kab_022012_11.5m | ecosystem: Environmental > Aquatic > Freshwater > Lake | place: Democratic Republic of the Congo...
CGTCCGCATCTTAAATACGGGGTATACTGGCATTTTTATGACTGATCCCTTGATCCTTAAGATTGAACAGGCGCTTGGCCGGGAACTGCCCGGGCAGGCGGCCCAGCTATTAATGGCGCCAACACTTCGGCCCAGCGGAGGTGCAGGCTATGACGGCACTCATCCGCAGCCGAGCGGGGTAATGATCCTTTTAATCCCCATGGAAGAGCAATTAAGCACCGTATTTATCCACCGGTCTGTTTGGGGACCACATGGCGGGCAGATAAGCCTGCCGGGGGGGCGTGTGGAAAAAACGGATCCTGATCTGGTTTATACTGCCCTGAGGGAAACTTCGGAAGAGATTGGGGTTGATACGCAATCTGTCAGGGTTCTTGGAAGTCTTACGCCTTTATATGTTCCGCACAGCAATTATCTGATCCATCCTTTTGTGGGATTTGTCGACGGAGCCCCTGAATTCCATCCCGATGCGCATGAGGTGGAGGAAGTTATCCAGATTCCCCTGATGACCCTTTTTGATAAGGAGAACCGGAAGATCATGACCTTACACAGACCCCAGGGAGACATCACGGCACCTTATTATGATGCATCAGGGCACCGCGTTTGGGGTGCCACCGCCATGATCATAAGTGAGTTTGAGAAGGTATTTATTTCCTGTATTTCCTGATAAATTCCTCAACCTCGGGAACTCCGCCCTGGTAAACCAGATAGCCGTTGTAGGGTTCTCTGCCCGTAATTTCCTCATTAACAGGCTTTAGCATGATTTCTTTGACCTTCTGAAGATCAGAGGTTTGCCCCAATGCCCATCCGAGTTTGATATAGGCAGCCTCCGGGAGCATATTCTCGAGCGGTATAACGCCCATAGCCATCAGGTCGCGGCCGGTATCATAGACATACATATGGACGTATCCCCACAGGGTCTGAACGGTCATGTATATGGCTACGCCTTTGGCAGTTGCTCTTTCAATGGCAGGATAGAGTTCCTTGTTCACATGGCCCAGTCCGGTTCCGATGATGATGATCCCTTTGTACCCCAGATCCACCAGGCTGTCGATGGTATCGGGATGCATGTGGGGATAGAAATAGATCATGGTCACCCGATCCTCAAAATAGGGGAATATCTCCACATTCCTATCCTTGCGGCGATGATTGTAAATCTTTTTCAGAGGTTTGACCTCGCCCCTTTTAACTGTAGCAATCGGTGTGTCACCGATGGTTCTGAAGGTGGACCGGTAGGAACTGTGCATTTTCCTTACCCGTGTGCCACGATGGAGGAACCCGTATTCATCGGAAGTGGGGCCGAACATGCAAACCATTACTTCGGCAATATCCCCGTGACCAGCGGCATAGCAGGCGTGCATCAGGTTCAGGGCTGCATCGGACGAGGGGCGGTCAGAAGAGCGCTGGGATCCTGCCAGAATGATTGGAACAGGCGGATTCTGGACCATATAGGAGAGGGCGGTGGCTGTGTGATGCAGGGTATCAGTCCCATGGCCTATCACGATCCCGTCGACACCGCTTTCGATCTCTTTCTTGATGGCCACAGCAAGTGCCTTATATTGGTCGGGCCCCATGTTTTCACTGAAAACGGCGAACACCTTTTCGGTGGTGAGGTTACAGATCTCGGCCAATTCAGGTACGGCACCATAAAGTTCACCGGGTGAGAATGCAGGGATCACGGCACCGGTGCGGTAATCCAGCCGGGAGGCAATGGTTCCTCCGGTTCCGATCAGTTTAACCCGGGGCTGATTTGGGGTGAACGGAAACTCTTTTTCGGGGATTTTATAGTTGGCCTTGAAGTAGCTGACCTCCTTCATCGAGCGAATGGTACTGGTTGAGATCCCGATATTGTATCCGGTTGCGATCTTGACCACAATGTGCTTGTCGTCGTCGTTTTCTGCCCTGGGAAGCACTGTGCCCTTGAAAAATCCACGGGTGGTATCAAATTCAGCGATTCCCCACACCCGAACATTGAATTTCTTAAGAATCTCAAGGCCTTCGCCTTTATATCCCTGGAAAAAATCTTCAGTCATTGGTTTGTTCCTTTTTTATCTGAATGGATATGAGGCTGCTGTATTCGTCAAGGGGAATATTTCCCAGTGCCTGTGACCTAATCTGGCCCATCAGCCAGTGAAGGGTAACATCATCATTTTTTGATTTCCGGATCTCCCTGAATTTTTCGACCAGGAAACTTACAGGGGCAAGTAGATCCTCACGTGTTCTCTTTTTAAATTTCAGGCTGGTGAGAATGCTGTGGAAATCCATTTTTGGGTTCTCCATCAGAATGGCCAGCATGGGTTTGGCAATGGCCGGATCCAGTTTGTTACGGCTGATGTAGGCAAAAAGGTCATAAATTTTCTGATCGGTAAAATCCTTATGAGGTTTGATGCGGCCTTCAAGGTGTTTGAAGGTTTGTCCCAGAAACAGACCGATCCGTTTTGGCGAAAATCCAAGTTCAACGGCGATCTTTTCGATCAGCGAAGGCAGGTTTTTCTTTAGCAGGTACCTGTGTGTATCCCTTGGGATTCCCCATTCAATCATTTGGGCGATACGGTCGCACACGGGAACTGGCAGGTTTTTACTGAGGCTGTCGATATATTCTTCAGATAGTGGAATAGGTGCTGAGTCTGTATCGGGATACATACGGTCGGCACCCGGGAGTACGCGTTCGAAAACGGTTGTGCCGTTTCTGAACGATTTTCTGGTTTCGCGTGGAACTTCGGTAAAGGCCATTTTGCATCTCTCCGCGATTGTTTCGAGAGCGGTCTTAATATCGGCCTCCGGACCCCAGAAGATGATCTGGGCATCATTTTCGGAAGCGCCCAGGCTTTTACGGATTTTATCAAAATCGATGAGGCATTCGGGATCCCCGAAATACTCTGAATGAACCATGTTTGGCTTTTCAATGCAGGCGATCACCTTGAGGCGGTCGGAGATTTCATCGGCAAAGCATTTGCCAGGCTGAGTGAAGTGAGAGAGGATGCCGTGGAATTCAGGAAGATTTACGGCCCAGATCTTATAGCCACATTTTTTGGCTTCGGCCAGTGCCGGGAACTCGCCGTTAAGTTTATCGGCACTGAGCTGGACGGATTTAATATTCCAGCCGGCTGGTTCAGGAACCCTGGAGTTCAGTATTTCACGGATCCTGAGCAGGGCGAACTGTCTGAAGGATTCATTATGGCTGAGCACCGGGATCCAGCTGTTATGGGAAACGCCCTTGATCTCCACCCTGCTTCCGCCACGGCAGCTTACATTGACATCCTCGCGACCGCTGCCGATGCCTGTTCTTACCTTGCCCGTGCTGCGGTTCAGGAACCGGATATACTCGGCGGTTTCCTTCAGTTCAAAGGGTGTTTCGCAATCGGGATAGGTTACGGTTTCGATCAGAGGCATACCGAGGCGGTCGGTTTTGTACATTCTCCGGTGACCGATATCAGAAATCTCACGACAGGAGTCCTCTTCAATGCTGAGCTGTATGAGCCTGATCTTTTTATTTGAGAGTTGGATTTCACCCTCCACCCCCAGGATAGCTGTGCGCTGAAAGCCTGTCGGGATGCTACCGTCGAGGTACTGTTTGCGGGTAATATGAACTTCCCCGACTATGTTCAGATTTGACAGCAGGGATATCTCCAGGGCATATTCAAGTGCTTCGCGGTTTATCTTGAAGGGTGGGGTATCATCGATATCATAGGTGCAGGCGTTCACGTTATTGATACGGTAGATGATCTCCTTGCGCGTTTTGAACTCCATGAGGGCAGTGCCGTCATATTCCCCCATTTCACTGAGGGTTGGGCGCATGTGGCGGATCAGTTCACCGTCGAAATCTTCATGGTCATGGTAAATACCTGCGGGACAGCGGCAAAAAAGTTTTTCCCGGGTGTTGAGCTGTTGGTGAACCTCAAGGCCCGACATGAATCCGATCCTCTGCCAGTCTTCCGTGGTTGCCTTGTTGAACGGAACATAACCAATAGCTTCGCGGGAATCCTCATAGTTTTTGAGGGGATTGAAGTGGTTTTTCATAAGCGTGATGGAATCACGAAAATTAATCAAATTTTATCGTTTTGTCGGGGCTGATCCTGCTCAGAATTCCTGACGGAACGAGCATCATCAGGAGGGTTACGGCTATGGTCCCGATATTCAGCATTATGAGATGTAAGAGATTCAGATGGATCGGGACTGCGTTAACAAAATAGTTCTGCGGATTCAGAGGAATGAGCTGGAGCTTATCCTGGAGGATGGCCATAGCGAGGCCGATGAGGTTTCCGAGGATGAGGCCTTTTCCGATGATGTAAAGTCCCTGATAGAGGAAAATTCTGGTAATGGATCTGTTGGAGGAGCCCAGAGCCTTGAGGGTTCCGATCATGCGTGTGCGGTCGAGGATAATGATGAGCAGCCCCGAGATCATGTTGAATCCGGCGATCAGGCCCATCAGGGTGAGAATGATCCAGACGTTGGTATCCGTCAGACTCAGGAAATCAAAGAAGCCGGGGGCCAGTTCCTTCAGGGTCTGAACCTCGACCAGCTCGCCGGAATCATTCAGGGATTCGGTAGACAGAAGGCGGATCCGGTCCGACATCTGGTCCATCTGGTCGGCATTTTTAAGGTTAATCCCAAATCCCGAGACCAATCCTGGATCCCAGCCGGTTATCTCCCGCAAAGCTTCGATCCCGCAGTATACAAACAGTTTATCATATTCATCCAGGCCAGTGCGATAGGTTCCTGTGACCAGTATTTTCCGCGGCATCCGGGGTGGTTCCTGGATAAAATAGACGGTCAGCTTTTGTCCGGCAGGGACTTTCAGGAGCTTTGAGAGGGATTCTGAAATAATTGCTTCGTTGGAAGAAGGGTCTGTTACATCCGGCAGAGTGCCTGAAACCAGGTTGCTTTTGAAGAAATCCCAGCTAAAGGTGGAATCGATCCCTTTGAGCACTATTCCCTGAAGTTCGTTTCCCGACTGGATGATTGCAGGCTTTGTGATGAAAGGATATATTCCCGTGACTCCTGGCAGATTCGCCACGGTGCCGAGAAATGACATGTTGTTGCGGATGGGTCCCGATTCGTAGGAGTTGTTTGCATCGAGCCTGCTGATCTGGATATGGCCTCCGAAACCTGTCAGCTTTTCCTTGATCTCCTTTTTAAAGCCGCTCAGGATGGCGACGGAGAGGATCATGACGGCCATTGAAAGGGCAATTGCTGCCACAGATATGGCCACCAGGGAATTGTTGCCGGATTTTTTACCCGAACGTCCGGCAATGCTTTTTTTTACAATGAAAAACTCGAAATTCACAGGCAAATCCTGATTTGGAACAAATGTAACCAATATGATCAGAAAAGTGACTTTGCTTCTGGGGTTGGCAGTCCTGGTTTCAACACAGGCAAAAGCCCAGGTAATGCCTGGTCTCAAAACTGCCAGAGTATTATGCGGGGCCGACCGGATTGAATCTTTTTCCAATGAGCTTAAGGGACTAAAGGTTGGTTTGGTGGCCAATCCCACGAGCCGGTCGGGTGGAATACACCTGGTTGACAGGCTGTTATCGGAGGGTGTTGAGGTGGACAGGGTGTTTGCCCCTGAGCACGGGTTCCGCGGGGAGGCGGAGGCGGGTGAGGAGATCACGGACGGTAAGGATCCCAGGACGGGCATAAAGGTGATCTCGCTGTACGGAAATCACAAGAAGCCCACGCCGGATGACTTAAGGGGTTTGTCGGTGATCCTGTTTGACATTCAGGATGTTGGCGTCAGGTTTTATACCTATATCTCGACACTGCATTACGTAATGGAAGCCTGTGCGGAGAACGGTGTCAGGCTTGTCATACTCGACCGGCCCAATCCCAATGGGTTCTATGTGGATGGTCCGGTTCTCGATACGGCTTTCAGGTCTTTTGTGGGGATGGATCCTGTTCCTGTGGTTCATGGGATGACCATCGGCGAGTATGCCGGGATGGTGAACGGAGAGGGTTGGCTGGGGCAGGGCAGGAAGTGCGAAATGAAGGTGATCAGTTGCCAGGGCTGGGATCATCAGACGGAATATATTCTGCCGGTGAAACCTTCGCCGAACCTGCCGGATCAGACTTCGGTCTATCTGTACCCAACCACCTGTTTATTTGAGGGCACCGTGTTCAGTCTGGGCCGCGGCACCCCATTCCCATTCCAGGTATATGGCCATCCGGGGGTAAAGGGGGATTTTACCTTTATCCCGGTATCAATCCCGGGGGTAAGTGTTAAGCCTCCGCATGAGGGGAAGGTTTGTTACGGCAAGGATCTCAGGCCGGAGGGGATTGGAATGATTGCAGGCCGGCGGGGGCTGGTTCCGGAGTGGATCATAGCTGCATTCCAGAGTTATGGACGGAAAGAGAGTTTTTTCATTCCCTATTTCAACACCCTGGCAGGAACCGACCGGTTCAGGAAACAGATTCTCTCCGGCCTGAGTGCCGATGAGATCCGGGCATCATGGAAGCCGGAAGTAGAAGGATTCATGAAGATCCGGGCGAAATATCTGCTTTACCCTGATTTTGAGCAATAAAAAACCCGCCGAAGCGGGTTTGATTTATCTGGCATTGTATTGTTCAAGCGCTATTCGAAGGCACTCCACCGCGTTTTTCAGGTCCTCCAGTTTAAGCACGTAGGCGATCCTCACCTCGTTCATGCCGAGCCCGGGTGTTGCGTAGAATCCGGCAGCCGGAGCAAGCATCACGGTCTGGTTGTTGTGTTCGAAATCAGTCAGCAGCCACTTGGCAAAATCGTCGGCATTCTCCACGGGAAGGCGGACTGTGGTATAGAAGGCTCCTTTGGGTTTCGGGCAGAAAACGCCCGGTATTGAATTGAGTCCCTCCACGAGGAAGTTACGGCGGGCAATATACTCTTCCACCACCTCATCGAAATAGGAATCGGGGGTATCGAGAGCCGCTTCGGCAGCGATCTGGCCGAGTCCGGGAGGGCTGAGCCTTGCCTGGGCAAATTTCAGAATGGTAGCCAGAAGTTCGCAATTCCTCGTGATCACTGAGCCGACGCGAACTCCGCATGCGCTGTAGCGTTTGGAGACTGAATCGAACATCACTGCATTTTGCTCAAGGCCTTCCAGGTTCAGAACGCTGTTATGTTTTTCACCGTCATAGCAGAATTCCCTGTACACCTCGTCGGCGAACAGATAGAGATTGTGTTTCAGAACGATGGTCCGGAGTTTTTCAAGCTCTTCCTTTGAATAGAGATAACCGGTCGGGTTATTGGGATTGCAGATCATGATCGCTTTGGTGCGAGGGGTGATCAGTTCCTCGAAGGCTTCCATCGGGGGAAGTGCAAAACCGTTTTCGATATAGGATTTGACCGTTACCACTTTAACGCCGGCAGCCACGGCAAACCCGTTATAATTGGCGTAGAAGGGCTCCGGCACGATGATCTCATCGCCCGGATCCATGGTTCCCATGAGGGTAAACAGGATGGCTTCGGAGCCTCCGGTGGTGATCAGGATCTGGGAGAAATCGATATCAATTCCCAGGGCCTTGTAGAAATCGGCCAGTTTACGCCGGTAAGACTCGTATCCCGCTGAGTGTGAGTATTCAAGAACAGTTTTTTTGATGGACCGGATTGCCTCCATTGCGCTTTCCGGTGTTTTGATATCGGGCTGACCGATATTAAGGTGATAAACGATCCTTCCCTTTTTCTTTGCTTCATCTGCAAAGGGAACCAGTTTCCGGATCGGGGAGGGTGGCATGGCCACACCTCTTTTGCTGATAGCGGGCATAGCTTTAGTGTTGGTTAGTTATGGTGGTTATTTCTTTTTCGCCGAGGACTTGGAGGAGGTTGAACTGGTTGAATTGGTTGAACTGGTTGAAGTGGTTGAACTGGTTGAAGTGGTTGAAGTGGTGCCGGAACCGTCGGTGAGTTTCCGGTAAGCCTGTTCCTGGGCGGCTTTCACAGCGGCAGACTCCTGGGAACCATTGTCGGAGGATTTGTTGATATAGGCCTGTTCGTCAAGCACTTCTTTCTTTACTCCACTTGCACCGCCGATCACCTGACCCGGTTTGACCTGGCTTGCATCAGCGGTTACTTTTCCTCTCACTTCCAGTCGAACCGGAGAATTATTTGCGTTGGAATAGACCACGACTGTTTTGTTGAAAGGTCCGGCCAGCTGGGTGTTGTACTGTAACTGAATGGTGCCTTTTTTACCTGGTTTTATTGGTTCCTTCGGCCAGGTAGGAACAGTGCACCCGCAGGATGATTTAACATCCGAAATGATCAGGTCTTTGGTTCCATTGTTGGTAAAGTTAAAATCAACCTTTCCGTTGGCCCCGAATACGATGGATCCGAAATCATGGAAGGTGATTCCGTTGACGGTTTTTTCAAAAACCATATCCTCTTTACCCTTTTTATCCTGGCTGAATGCAAAAGCAGAAGTTATCAATACAGTAAGAATCAGTGCGCCAAATCGTTTCATTTTAAGAGTCATTTTTTTTAGAATTTACAAAGTTACATTAAACCCAGTTATAACGCAGGACATAACTCATTATTTTATGGCAGATTGTTGCTACTTTTACGGCACTTTTTCCGGAACACAGAAACAGGTTGAATATGACATCAGGAAAGCTTGATATTCCAGCAAAATATGATCCTTCAAAAACGGAGGACAAGTGGTACAAATATTGGATGGAGCGGGGATTTTTCCGTTCGGAGCCCGATGAGCGGGAGCCTTACACCATTGTGATACCACCGCCCAATGTGACCGGGGTGTTGCACATGGGGCACATGCTGAACAATACCATTCAGGACATACTTATCCGGAGGGCCAGGATGCTTGGCAAGAATGCCTGCTGGCTTCCCGGTACGGATCATGCCTCCATTGCCACAGAGGCGAGGGTGGTGGCGAAGCTCAGGGATCAGGGGATTGCAAAAACGGATCTGAGCAGGGACGAGTTTCTTAAGCATTGCTGGGAATGGACTGAGAAGCATGGCGGGATTATCCTGGAGCAGCTCAAAAAGCTGGGAGCGTCCTGTGACTGGGACCGCACGCGGTTTACGATGGATCCGGAGCTTTCGGGCAGTGTGATCCGGGTGTTTGCCGACCTGTACAAAAAGGGGTATATCTACCGCGGGGTGCGGATGGTTAACTGGGATCCGCAGGCCAAGACCGCCATTTCCGATGAGGAGGTTAATTACAAGGAGGTCAGGTCAAAACTATATTATGTCAGGTATCAGGTGGTTGGGGAGCCGGGAGAGTTTCTTACGGTGGCGACCACCCGTCCCGAGACCATTCTCGGCGACACGGCAGTTTGTGTGAACCCGCATGATCCGAGGTACACCGCGATGGTAGGCAAGAAGGTGATTGTGCCGATGATCAACCGGGAGGTTCCGGTGATCAGTGATGAATATGTTGACATGGAGTTTGGGACCGGTGCCCTGAAGATCACACCGGCTCATGATGTGAACGATTATAATATCGGGATAAAATATAATCTGGAAGTCATTGATGTATTCAATGATGACGGCACCGTTTCGGAGAGAGCTGGTTTGTTTGTCGGGATGGACCGGTTTGAAGCCCGGAAGAAATCTGCCTTGTTGCTGGAGGAGCTGGGCAATCTGGTGAAGACTGAGGAATACACCAATAAACTGGGATATTCGGAGAGGACGGATGCGGTGATTGAGCCGAAGCTGTCGAGACAGTGGTTCCTGAGGATGGATGAGCTGGCCAAACCGGCACTGGAGAATGTGATGAACGACACGGTTCAGCTGATTCCGGCCAAATTCAAGAACACCTACCGGCACTGGATGGAGAACATCAAGGATTGGTGCATTTCGCGCCAGTTGTGGTGGGGGCACAGGATTCCGGCGTGGTATCTGTCCGACGGGAGATTTGTGGTAGCAGAGGATGAGAATGGTGCGGTTGAAGAAGCCAGGAAGCTGACGGGCGATTCCGGTATCACGGCGGCTGACCTGAAGCAAGATGAGGATGTGCTTGATACCTGGTTCAGTTCCTGGTTGTGGCCCATCTCGGTGTTTGACGGAATCAGGAATCCGGAGAACCCGGATATCCGCTATTATTATCCGACCAATGACCTGATCACCGCTCCTGACATCCTTTTCTTCTGGGTAGCCAGGATGGTGATTGCCGGGTATGAATACCGGAATGAGAAGCCTTTCAGCAATGTATACCTGACCGGGATGGTGAGGGATGCCAAGCGCCGAAAGATGTCGAAATCGCTGGGCAACTCGCCCGATCCGCTGGAACTTATTGCCCGTTATGGCGCTGATGGGGTTCGGGTGGGGATGCTGCTCTGTTCACCGGCCGGCAATGATGTGCTTTTTGATGAATCGCTGACCGAGCAGGGGAGAAATTTCGGTAACAAGATATGGAATGCCTTCAGGCTGATCACGCACTGGAATGTGGATGCAACCATCAAACAGCCGGTTACTTCAGCCCTGGCATACGAATGGTTCGACGCAAGGCTCAATCAGGAGATCGGCGTGCTCAACGATCATTTTTCGAAGTACAGGCTTTCGGATGCGCTGATGTCGACCTATAAGTTTTTCTGGGATGATTTCAGTTCCTGGTACCTGGAGATCATCAAACCAGGTTATGGAGAGCCGATTGATCCTGTTACCCATGGTCAGGTGCTGGAGCTGATGGAAAAACTCCTGCTGCTGCTCCACCCCTTCATGCCTTTTATCACCGAGGAACTCTGGCACCATTTGAGGGAGCGCAAGTCAGGGGAATCCATCATGATCTCTCCGCTGCCGGAGGCAGCTGATTTCAACGTAAATGTGACCGAGCAGTTCGACCGGCTTAAAGAAGTGGTCGTATTTGTCAGATCAGTGAGGGCTGAAAAGAATATTCCGGTGAAACAGGTGCTTGAACTCCATGTGGTATCGCCATCGGGAGCCTATGACCACACGCTCGATCCGGTAATGGTGAAACTTCTGAATTTATCGGGAGTGGTGCCGTCGAAGGAGAAGCCCTCCCAGGCAGCCAGCGTGGTGATCCGTTCGGTTGAATACTATGTGCCGCTGGAAGGATCTGTAGATCAGGAGGCTGAAATGGAGAAACTCAGGGTGGAGCTTGAGTATGCCCTGGGATTCCTTGATACCGTTAATAAGAAATTATCCAATGAGCGGTTTGTGAACAGCGCACCGGCTCAGGTGGTGGAGGTTGAGCGGAAGAAGAAGGCGGATGCGGAGGCGAAGATCAGGGCGATAAGGGAGCAATTGGGGAAAAGTGAATAGTGAAAAGTGAATAGTGAATAGTGAATAGGGAATAGAGATGGATACAGATTTCAGGTTTAGGGCGAATGCGCTGGAGAGGTTTCTGGAGAAGCCGGGCAGCGAGTTTACGAGGAACGACATTGTGTGGTTTGTTACTGAGAACGGGATCCAGCGGCTTAACTTCCGGTATGTTGCCGAGGATGGGAAGCTGAAGCTTCTTAACTTTATTATTCACAGCAAGGAGTATCTTGAAACTATCCTGGCCACCGGCGAGCGGGTGGATGGCAGCAGCCTCTTTTCCTACATTGAGGCGGGATCGAGCGATCTGTATGTTGTGCCCCGTTATTCGACCGCCTATGTGAATCCTTTTGCGGAGGTGCCCACGCTGGACATTCTCTGTTCATTCTATACCAATCAGGGCAAGCCTCTGGAGACGGCACCCGAGTACATTCTCAGAAAGGCCGAAAAACTTTTCAGGGAGAGCACCGCGTATTCGTTTAAATGCATGGGTGAGCTGGAATACTATGTTCAGGGCAAGAAGGAGGAATTATATCCTGCTGAAGATCAGAAAGGGTATCATTCAGCCAGTCCTTTCAGCAATTACGAGTATATCCGTCTCGAAGCCATGGACCTGATTTCACAATGCGGCGGGAGGATCAAGTATGGTCACAGCGAGGTTGGGAATTTCAGTACCGATGCCGAGAGTTTTGAGCAGCATGAGATAGAATTTCTCCCGGTGGATCCGCAGGATGCCGCCGATCAGATCATACTGGCGAAATGGATTCTCAGGCAATTGGGCGAAAAGTACGGAGTCAATATCAGTTTTGCCCCTAAGATCACCGTAGGTAAAGCCGGATCGGGACTGCATGTCCACATGTATCTCGAAAAAGATGGCAGAAATATGATGGTGGAGGAGGGAAGTCTGAGCCCGCTGGCTAAACGAATGATCGCCGGGCTGATGGAGTTTGCCGGACCGCTTACCGCCTTTGGGAATACGATCCCTACCTCCTATCTGAGGCTGGTGCCTCATCAGGAAGCGCCCACCAACATTTGCTGGGGCGACCGCAACCGCTCGGTACTGGTAAGGGTGCCGCTGGGGTGGCTGGGAGGGACCGACATGGTACGGGATGCCAACCCACAGGATGACAGCCCGAAATATGAGGGGATGAGCAAGCAGACGGTCGAGATCAGGAGTCCGGACGGAAGTGCCGATATCTATCATTTATTTGCCGGACTGATACTGGCCGCCTTGTACGGACTGGAAATGAAGGATGGTTTGGAAAAGGCTGAATCATTGTATGTTGACGTCAATATTTTCAAGGAGGAGAACCGTAAAAGGCTTGAGATGCTTGAGAAATTGCCCGATTGCTGCTATGGTTCTGCTGCCCTGCTTGAGAAGAAACGTTCCCTTTTTGAGCGCGACGGTATTTTCCCGGCCCGGACCATTGACAGTTTCATATCAAGGCTGAGATCCTACAATGATCAGGGACTGAGCGAGCGGTTGTACGGAAAAACCGATGAGATCAGGACGCTGGTATACAAGTACCTGCATTACATGTAATCAGGACGGATTTGCCTTGTTTCTGCGAGCGTTGTTAATGCTGATGTTCAGTTCGAACCCGATCAGCAGCACCAGGGAATTCACAAACAGCCAGACGAGAAAGGCGATCAGGGTCCCGATGGATCCGTAAAATTTGTTGTACTGGCCGAAATTGTTGATGTAGGCTGAAAATCCCACCGATGTAAGGATGATGAAAAGGGAGGCGACGATGCTTCCCGGTGTGATGAATTTGAATTCCTTTCTTTTTGCCGGTGCCAGATAGTACAGGAAGGATATGCTGAACATGGTGAACGCCAGAATGATCAGCCATTTTCCGTTGTGAAAGAGGGCTATGAACGATTGGTTGGTGATGATCTGTTTCACTTCCAGAAAATTGATCACCATGCCGGAGAAGATGATCAGGACAATAGCGATTGACAAGAGAAAGCAGAAAATCAGGATCAGGATGATGGAGATCAACTGCCTTTTGAGCCAGTTACGGTTTTCAATGTTATGATGGCTGGCGTTGAACGCATTGATCAGTGCGGCAATACCCCCTGTGGCGAAGAAAAGTGCCAGGACGAAGCCAAATGACAGCAGGTCGTTTCTTTTACGGGTGATGATCTCTTCAATGGTGGTTCTGACGGTTTGGTATACATTATCGGGCATCAGATTCTGGAGCATTTTCATCAGTTCCGACTGGAAATCATGTATCGGGATGTAGGGTATCAGGGTGAAAAGGACGATAATGGCAGGGAACACGGCCAGAAAGAAATTGTATGCGATGGCTGACGCCCGGGTGGTCAGGGCTCCGTTCTTGATCCCGTTCCAGAAAAAAGCGGAAACCTCATACAGGGTCAGTCCGTCAAAACCGGGGAGCACAGCATTCCCTACTGTTTTGGCAAATCTTTTTACCAGAATCCTGATCCATTTAAAGAATCTGATCATAAATTCAGGAGATTGCTTTAAGGCTGAAATCCATGCTGTTGATCTGATGTGTCAAGGCTCCCACGGAGATAAAGTCGACCCCGGCCAAGGCGTATTCCCTGATGTTTTCGAGGGTGATACCGCCGGATGCTTCTGTTTCCAGGCGATGGTCAATCAATTTCACTGCATCGGCGATCAGTGCCGGACTGAAGTTGTCGAGGAGGATCCTGAACGCCTTTCCGGTTTCCAGGATGATCCTGACATCTTCGAGGGTGCGGGCTTCGACCTCGATTTTAATGTCCAATTGTTTGTCTTTAACATATGACCAGGCTCGTTCGACGGCTTCCTTAACCCCGCCGGCATAATCGATGTGGTTGTCCTTGATCAGGATCATGTCATAGAGACCATGCCGGTGGTTAAACCCACCTCCGATCCTGACCGCCTCCTTTTCCAGGAACCTGAAGTTGGGGGTTGTTTTGCGGGTGTCGAGAATGCGTGCGCCTGTACCTTTTACCGCTTCCACATATTTGGCTGTGGTAGTGGCAATCCCGCTCATGCGTTGAATAATGTTGAGTACCAGACGTTCTGTCTGAAGGATAGAACGCTGGCTGCCGGTAACAGTGAAAGGCCGGTCGCCCGGTGAAACCCGGTTGCCATCCCGGATTATTTTTTCAACCTTCATCCGGGGATCAAAGTGGAGGAATACTTCAAGTGCAACATCAGTACCTGCAAGGATTCCCGGCTGTTTGGCCAACAGGACCGCCCTGCCCTGAACGTCTTCTGGTATACAGGAAAGGGTTGTATGATCTCCTGATCCTATATCCTCCCGAAGTGCGTTCTCAATGAATTGATTCAGCTGATTATATCCCATCCGCATTATTTGTTCCAAAAATATAAAGAAAGCACAAATTGGCGCGGAAATTGTATCTTCAGCGGGGTTAATCTTATGCCAAAATCCATGCAAAGGGAGGAGCTCACGGGAAAAAGCCTGCTGAAAGTTTTCCGGTTTATCCTTATTTCCATTGTATTCTTGCTTGCCGGGATCATTCTCGATCCGCTGGCGCACAGGGAAGGACAGGTTAAGATCAATACTTCCCAGGTTGAGCGGGATTTTCACCGTAAACTTGCAAGGCTTGATCATACTTCAGACCGGATGCTGGAGGAGGTCTCCGGGGAAGGCTGGCCTGATGCACTGGAGGCCAATCCCGGATTTGCAAAAACCTATTCTGATGAGAATGATGGAATTGCGCTCTTTCTGATGCGCAATGACTCGGTGCTATTCTGGTCCGACAATTCTCTGGTAGTTTCGGCCGGGGATCTTAAGAACATGGGGTCCGACAAGATGTACACGCTGCCCAATTGCAATGTGTATTGCAGGGTGTTTGAACGGGATGGGTATAAACTGGTGGGAATGGCTTTTCTTAAGAAGTTCTTCCCTTATAACAATGAGTTTGTCTCAAATGCATTTCTGGTTGGCAAGAACATACCGGCCTCCTACAGGATTTCCTATCCGCCGGTACCCGGAGCAATTCAGATCCGTGATAAAAAGGGCAATTATGCTTTTACCATTGTTCAGGGTGAGGAGGGGGTAACGAGGGCAACGCTGCACTGGATTACGCTCCTCATGTTCGTCCTGTTTTTTATTTTTTTACTCACAGGATACTCCGACATTCTAAGATTCTGCACCCGGATCATGCCTGGTGCATGGTGGCTGGCTGTTCTGCTGGCCGATCTTTTCTTACTGCGCTGGCTTTTTGGTTTTTTGGAGGCTCCGCATTGCATTTTCAGGCTACCGTTGTTTGCACCCTTCCCCGATAAGCCCTTTTTGTTAGAGTCAAGGGGAGGTGTGCTGGTGACTTCTGTTTTGCTGCTCTATTTTGCGTTCTGGTTTACCAGGCTTTTCAACCTCTTTCCGAGATCCATGAGTCCTGACCGCAGCAAGACCGACAACCGGCTCGTTCAAAGCATCGGTCTGGCCGGCTGGCTTTTAGCAGGCATCACGTTTCTGACAGTACACTGGATCACCGGTTATCTACTTACTGAGCGTTCGGGACTGCTTGAGATCAACCGGATTTTTGCCTTCAGTCAGGCCAATGTCACAGATACCCTTGTGATTGTTATCCTTCAGGTAGCCTTCCTGATGATCGCTTACAGGATCATCGGTCAGATGAGGCACAGGATCACATGGATCCAGGCCGTGATCAGCATTCTTATAACGGCAGGGTTGCTGTTTGGGCTGGTCAGGAGTTCATCCGACACTTTAAGCTGGGTGGATATGGCCTTTTACATTGCCACCTCTGGTGCCCTCATCTTTTTCCACTATTCTGGCCGGTCGAGGCTGAGCCATGGTTTTGCCGCAGCACTGATATTCATGGTTTCTGTTTTTCTGGTTCTGGTGACGGATGAGTTCAACAGGAGCAAGGAAAATGTGCGTCAGGCCGGCATTCTTGAGCGCTTGTCCAATGAGCATGACCAGATTGCTGAGATGCTGTTGCCGCAGATCGATGATCAGATCAGAAAAGACAGTGTTCTCAGGGATATGGTGGCCAATCCGGCCATCAATGCGATGGAAAAGCAGTCGGCCATTACCTCCTATCTCAAAATTCAGTATTTCGGACTTTACTGGAACCGTTATGAGATTCAGGCCCGATCCTGTGATTCGGTGAGCCGGATCCTGATCCAGCCGGATAATTTTGAGGTCCCCTGCCTGCCCTATTTCCTGGGTGACATGCGCGATCAATTCGGCAGCCGGCTGCCGGGAACCGAAGGGTTTTATTATCTGGATAATTTTGACGGTTTGATTGACTATCTGGGGGTGTACAGGTTTTTTAAACCTGACAGCACCTATGGAGCCAATCTGATCATCAACATTGATTCGAGGCTGGTGGCGCAGGAAATGGGGTATCCCGAACTGCTCGTGACTGGACGGATCAACCGCGACAGCCTCTATGGCAATTATACATACGCCAAATACAACAAGGGGAAGTTGCAGTCGGTGAACGGCAGTTTTGATTACGGGCTCACCAGTGAGGCTTATCCGGGAAAGGTGGGGGAGATCATTCCGTTTGTCCGCGAGGGTTATCATCACTGGATATACAAGATCAACGAGGACAACGAAATTGTGATCAGCCGGCCCTCAATCTCACTCAGCAACTATGTGGTCACTTTTTCCTATGTTTTTGTATTTCTTTTTGTTATCTGGTTTCTGATCTATCAGGCAATCAATTACAAAAAAGCTCTGGCTTTGCGAAATTTCGGACTCAAGCAGAGGATTCAACTTACGCTTATATCCATTCTTGTTTTCTCATTTGTTCTGATCGGCGGGGGGATGACCTATTTCGTGATCAAGCAGTACAAGGACAGTAACCTGAAGCTGATTGTGGAGAAAACAGAATCTCTGCTTACCGACATTCAGCATAAGCTTGAAAAAGAACATTCGATCCGGGCGAATTGGAGTGATGCCACCTACCGTAATCTCGATGAGCTTTTGCTGAAGTTCTCCTATGTATTCAATACGGACATGAACATTTTTGACCCCGACGGGATACTGATCGTATCCACGAGGCCTGAGGTGTTTGAATATAACCTTGCGGGCAAGATGATGAATCCTCTTGCCTACGACGCTCTGCATTATCAGAAGAAAACCAGGTTCATTATCAGGGAGAGCATTGAGAGTCTGGGGTATTACTCCTCCTATGTTCCCTTGTTCAATCAGGAAGGACATTTGCTCGGATATCTTAACCTTCCTTATTTCAGCAGGCAGACTGAGATCAGGAGGGAGATCTCAACGATTGTCATTGCCATGCTGAACGGTTACTTCCTGCTGATCATGCTGAGCATTTTCTTTGCAGTTTTGCTGGCTAATCAGGTATCCAGGCCGTTGCAGCAGCTCCAGTCGAAGATCGCCGGACTGCGCTTTGGCCGGAAGAATGTAGAGATCCATTACAGGCGCGACGATGAAGTTGGAAAGCTGGTAAAGGAATACAACCGGATGGTCAGCGAGCTGCAGGCCAGTGCTGAAAAACTGGCCCGGTCGGAACGTGAGTCGGCCTGGCGTGAGATGGCCAGGCAGATCGCACATGAGATCAAGAACCCGCTGACTCCGATGAAGCTCAGTGTTCAGCACCTGAGGAGGGCCTGGAAAGACCAGGCGCCTAATCTGGATCAGCATATTGACAGGGTGACCCATACCCTCATTGATCAGATTGACACTCTCTCGTCCATTGCCAGTGAGTTTTCCAAATTTTCCCAGATGCCGGGTGCTCATTTTGAGCCTACTGAGCTGATAGCCAGGATTAAAAGAATAACCTTCCTGTTTGAGGACAGTTGCCGGGTGATCCTTCATCCCGTTGATCCTCCCGGCACGGAGGCTGTTGTATATGCCGATCCGGAACAGTTGCTTCAGGTGTTTAACAATCTGATCAGAAATGCGATACAAGCTGTACCGGAAGGCCGGGAACCAGAAGTTGACATTTATGTGACCGTTGGCGGGGGCAAGGTGTTGGTGAAGGTGACGGATAACGGATCAGGAATACCTGAGCACCAGACCGGGAAGATGTTTGAGCCCAATTTTACCACCAAATCCTCAGGAATGGGGCTAGGGCTTGCCATTACCAAAAAGATTGTGGAGGGAGCTGAAGGGAGGATCTGGTTTGAGACCGTGAAGGATCAGGGGACCACCTTCTTCATTGAGTGGCCCTTGTACCAGCCAGAATAATTACCAGCGTACTGTTGTGGAGGTATCGGTGTTGCTGCGGTTCAGAGCCCGGTCGACCACGAAGAAATCATATCTGAATTCACTGAAGGGGAGTGGCGATGACTCCGACCAGGGGTATTCGAGCGTGACAGAGATATCTGCAATCAGGGTTTTATTCTGACCTGACGGAGTGATATCGGGGATCCTGAATTTCTTGAGACCGGCCGGTTCGGGAACCTTGTTGTAGGTTCCGTTTTCCAATTCATACTCCTGAATGAACAGGTTGTGGTAATAGAGGCTGTCGGGATGGAAGGGTCCCGACTTGGCTGTATCAGACAGCCCTATGTCGCCGTTTCCGTCGATCAGGTGGAAGGTGAGTGTCACCCGTTTGACCGGGTTATCCAGAACATCCACCGAATCCTTCACAATGACGGATGTAAAGCTTACCTCCGGTTCATCCGGGTAATCGACCACCGGTTTGCATGAAAAACCCAGTGCCAGCAGGACGATTGTAATGAAGGGCAGTAGGGGAACTCGTTTCATGGTTATTTTTCCCTGAAGAATATTTGGATAGGTACGCCTTTGAAATTAAAGGTTTCCCGAATACGGTTTTCTATATAACGCTTGTATGGATCCTTAACGTATTGCGGAAGGTTGCAGAAGAATGCAAATGCCGGTGTCGGGTTAGGAAGCTGGGTTGCGTATTTGATTTTTATGAACTTCCCCTTTTCGGCAGGCGGGGGATAGGATTCGATCGCCTGCTGCAGCAACTCGTTCAGCCGGGAGGTGGGAACCTTTTGACGGCGGTTGTTGAAAACCTCGATCGCTGTTTCCAGGGCTTTCAGCACCCGCTGCTTGGTGAGAGCGGAAACAAAGAGGACAGGAACATCCGTGAACGGAGCGATGCGCTCCTGGATCTCTTTGGTAAAGGATTTGGTTGTGTGGGTATCTTTTTCAATGAGATCCCATTTATTGACCAGGATCACCACTCCCTTGCGGTTGCGTTGAATGATTCCGAAAATGTTGATGTCCTGAGCCTTGATCCCTTCGGTGGCATCGATCATCAGGAGACATACATCGCTGGCTTCGATGGACCGGATGGCTCTCATCACCGAATAAAACTCGATATCCTCGGTAACCTTTCCCTTTTTTCTGACGCCGGCCGTATCGACGAGGAAGAAGTCGAGGCCAAATTTCTGGTACCGGGTATTAATGGAGTCGCGGGTGGTTCCTGAGATCGGGGTTACGATGTGGCGGTCCTCATCCAGGAGGGCATTTACCAGGGAGGATTTGCCAACATTGGGTCGGCCCACGATGGCAAACCTGGGTATATCAATGACCTCTTCCTCACTGGTTTTGGTGAACGAAGCCACGACGGCATCGAGAACCTCACCCGTACCGCTTCCGCTGACTGATGAAACGGGGAACAGGTTTCCCAGGCCCAGGGCATAAAACTCGCTGGCTTCCATGAATCTTTTGTTATTGTCTGCTTTATTTACCACCAGGAAGACCGGTTTGTTCACCTTGCGCAAGATCTCGGCCACGGTTTGGTCGAGGTCGGTAATCCCTGATTCCACGTCCGTTACAAAGATGATCACGTCAGATTCTTCGATGGCGAGGAGAACCTGTTTCCGGATCTCTTCCTCAAAAATGTCATCCGAATTATGAATGTATCCTCCGGTATCGATCACCGAGAATTCGTGTCCGTTCCAGAATGCCTTGCCGTAATGGCGGTCGCGGGTGACCCCGCTGGATTCATGAACGATCGCCTGTCTTGACTGGATCAGGCGGTTGAAGAGAGTTGATTTGCCGACATTCGGACGGCCTACGATTGCAACGATGTTTCCCATGTGTTTTTTCTAAATTTCGTATCCGAATGATTTCAGCATTTCGGGTCTGCTCCGCCAGTCTTTGGCTACTTTCACAAACAATTCAATAAATATTTGCTTACCGAAGAAGGTCTCCAGATTTTGTCGTGCCACGATCCCCACCTGTTTTAGCTGACTTCCCTTGTGGCCGATAAGGATCCCTTTCTGGGAGTCTCTTTCCACATAGATCGTGGTACGGATGCGGATCAGGTCATCGGTTTCCTTGAATTCCTCCACCACAGGCTCCACCGAGTAGGGAATCTCTTTCTGATAGGTCTCAAGAATAGCCCCGCGGACGATTTCGGTGACGAAAAAGCGTTCAGGCCGGTCGGTGAGCTGATCCGGATCAAAATAGGGAGGGGATTCAGGCAGCAGTTCAAGGATCCGGTTAAAAAGGTTGTCGAGGTTGAATTTCAGCAGGGCTGAGCAGGGGAAGATCTCCGCTTTGGGAAGGATTTCCTGCCATTTGGCTACCAGAGCTTCCAGTTGTTCCTGATTACTGATATCGATTTTGTTAATGATCAGGATCAGCGGGGTTTTTGTTTTCTGCACCAGTTCGAGAATTTCGGCATTTTTATCGCCGGTCTCGTTCACGTCGGTCATGTAGATGAGGATATCCGCATCCACCAGAGCCGACCGGGCAGCCTTCACCATAGATTCCTGGAGCATGTAAGCCGGCTTGATCAGTCCGGGTGTGTCGCTGTAAACGATCTGGTAATCGGGTCCGTTAACGATCCCGAAGATCCGGTGCCGGGTGGTCTGGGCTTTGGCGGTGATCACCGAAAGCCGTTCCCCCACCATTGCATTCATCAGGGTGGATTTACCCACGTTGGGGTTTCCAATGATATTCACAAAGCCTGATTTCATGCCCTATTTAGATTTGCTCATTTTAAGCCAGCCTATTTCCTTTGGTGAAAGGAAGCGCCAGTGTCCCCTGGAGAGGTTCTTTTTTGTAAGGCCGGCAAAGTACACTCGGTCGAGCTTAAGGATCTCTATGCCAAGCTGTTCGAACATCCTGCGGATGACCCGGTTCTTGCCTGAATGGATCTCCACCTGGAGAAATCTTTTAGAGGAAGGATCGAGGTAGCTGATTGCATCCACTTTCATCGGACCGTCTTCCAGTTCGATGCCCTTTTTGAGGGTTTCCACCATTTCGTCCGTTACGTTCTGGAGGGTTTCAAGCTCGTATATTTTCCTGATTTTGTATCTCGGATGTGTGAGTCTTCCGGTGAGTTCGCCATCGTTGGTGAGCAGTAGGACTCCGGTGGTATTCCGGTCGAGGCGCCCTACCGGGAACACTCTTGCCTCGGTGGCGTCGCCGATCAGATCCAGCACGGTGCGGCGTCCCTGGGGATCGTCGGTGGTGGTTACGGTATCCTTGGGCTTATTCAGCAGGATATAAACTTTTCTTTCGTTTCTGATCACTTTTCCGTTGACTTTCACCGTATCTTCAGGATTCACCTGGGTTCCCAGTTCGGTCACCACCTTGCCATTGACCTGCACCACTCCTTTGGAGATCAGGCTGTCGGCGTCCCTCCTGGAGCAGATCCCGGAGGAAGCAATGTAACGGTTCAGACGGATCTTCTCGGTCTGTTTCTTAATAACGGTGATGGGTCTTTTGTACACTTGTCTTATTTTTATGCCGTTGCAAAGTTATCAGGAAAACTCATTATGACACTAATCAAATCGATTTCAGGCATTCGGGGGACCATTGGCGGGCGTCCGGGTGACGGGCTCACACCGCCCGATATAGTTCGTTTCACAGCTGCTTTTGGCACATGGGCTCTTCATCACGCTCCCTTAAAGCAGGCCAAGCCGTGCATGGTGGTAGGCAGGGATGCCCGGATCTCGGGGCAGATGGTGGACGCATTGGTATGTTCAACCCTGATGGGGCTGGGAATCGATGTCATCAATGCGGGTCTGGCCACCACCCCGACAGTTGAGCTGGCTGTTCCAGCCAGCGGGGCGATTGCCGGGATTATCCTCACGGCCAGTCACAACCCGGGTCAGTGGAATGCCCTCAAGTTGCTTAACCATGAAGGGGAGTTCATTTCTGCCAGTCAGGGTGAGGAGGTTCTGCTCCTTGCCTCGCAGGACATGTATGAATTTGCCGGGGTTGAGGCTTTAGGGACCTATCAGCATAAGGATTTTCTGAATTATCATATTGAACAGGTCCTGGCCCTCAAAGAGGTGGACCGCGAGGCCATCGCCGCGGCCGGATTCAGGGTGTGCGTGGATGCGGTCAATTCGGTGGGCGGAATTGCGATCCCAGCCATGCTTGAGGCTCTTGGGGTAAAGAGTATATACAAGGTCAACTGCAATCCGGATGGCCGTTTCGCGCATAATCCCGAGCCGTTGCCCGATCATCTGAAAGAGTTGTCGAAGGAGGTGATCCGCACCGGGTCCCACCTGGGGATCGCCGTGGACCCTGATGTGGACCGGCTTGCCTTCATGTGTCAGGACGGGAGTTTTTTCGGAGAGGAGTACACGCTTGTGGCGGTGGCTGATTACCTTCTTTCGGAGCAACCAGGCAATACCGTATCCAATCTCTCGTCCAGCCGTGCATTGAAAATTGTAACGGAGCAGCATGGCGGGAGCTATCTGGCTACACCGGTGGGCGAAGTGAATGTAGTGGCTGGAATGAAAGCAACGGGAGCTTTGATCGGGGGTGAGGGAAATGGCGGGGTGATCTTCCCGGCCCTGCATCATGGCAGGGATGCGCTGGTGGGAGTGGCCCTGTTCCTGAGCCACCTGGCACGCAAGAAAGTGACCATGACGCAATTAAAAGAATCTTATCCGGCATTTGAAATGGCCAAAAGGAAAATTGATCTGCCAGCCGGGACAGATATTGACCGTCTGCTTGGGATTGTGGCGGATAAAAACCGAAAATTTCATCTGAACCAGGAGGACGGGCTTAAGATAGACCGTCCTGAAGGGTGGGTGCACATGCGGAAATCAAACACAGAGCCTATCATCAGGGTATATTCCGAAGGGAGTGACCTGCAATCTGCCGAACAGCTGGCTGCGGAGTATGTGAGGGAGGTGGAGGCTTTAGTTAAGAATTGTTAAATATTCCCAAAAAATCTTTTACTATTTCGGTGACCTGCTGTCTTACCGTATGTTTGCGGGGAATTTTGATTTGTATTTAACAGAACCAGAAAATATATTGATTTTATGAGAAGGCGCTGGATTTTCCTGATTGTTTTTGCGGTAATTGTTGTGGCCATACTGGCTTATACTCTCACCCGTAAGGAGGATGTCGTACAGGTGACGGCAATGGTTGAGCAGGGACCCTTTGATGTGATTGTCAGTACCACAGGGGAGCTTGCTGCTTTGAACTCAGTGGATATCAGGGGGCCTGAAGGCCTGAGGGACTCCCGGGTGCATGAGGTGAAGATTGTGGACCTTGTGCCTGAAGGGACCATGGTAAGGAAAGGTGATTTTGTATGCAGTCTGGATAAGACCGCGGCAACGAATTCACTGCAGAACATGGATGATCAGATAGAACGGGATGAAGCATCTCTGAGGCAGACTCAGCTTGATACTACCATGAGCCTGAGAGATTACAGGAATAATATCAAGGACCTTGAGTACGCCGTGGAAGAAAGGCAGATCGTCCTTGATCAGTCGCAATATGAACCGCCGGCCACCATCCGTTCTGCTGAGATGAACCTTGACAAAGCCAAGAGGGCTTATGAGCAGGCATTGGCAAACTATACGCTCAAAAAGGAGCAGGCTGAAGCGCAGATGACCAAGGCTGAAATTGCACTCAGGCGTCAGTATCAGCAGAGGTCGGAGATTGTTAAGGTTCTTGATCAGTTTACCGTTTATGCACCGCAGGACGGAATGGTGATCTACAAGAAGGAGTGGGGCGGAGCCAAGCGCAAGGTTGGGACCTCCATCTCTTTCTGGGATCCCGTGGTAGCCACGCTGCCTGATCTGACCAAGATGATCACGAAAACCTATGTGAATGAGATCGATATCAGCAAGGTTAAGGTTAATCAGCCTGTCACCATTGGTGTGGATGCCTTCCCCGACAGGCAATATACCGGTATGGTGACTGAAGTTGCCAACGTGGGCGAGCAGCTGCCCAACTCAGATGCCAAGGTGTTTGAGGTGGTGATCAATGTGAACGAGACTGACACGACCCTGCGCCCCGGTATGACCACGGTAACCCAGATCAAGACCAATTCCTATCCGGATGTAAGATTTCTGCCGCTGGAGGCGGTTCATTCCAATGATTCCCTCTCCTATGTCATCCTTGTCAAGGATAAGATCAGGCAGATTGTGGATCTTGGCGAGGCAAACGAGAATTTCATCATCATCAATGACGGTCTGGATGCCGGTGACGAGGTGTTCATGACCATACCCGAAGGTAGTGACGAATGGCAGTTCAGGGGCTCAGATATTTATGAGCGGGTTAAGCAGCGCCGGATTGAGGAAGAGAAGCGCAAGCGTGAGGAGATGGAGCGCGTAAGGAAGGAGCAGGAAGAGAGGATGAAGATGATGCGTGACAGCGGGATGCCGAAGTTTGACATGAAGAACATGACCGAGGAGCAGAAGGAGCAGATGCGCAAGATGATGCAGAATGGCGGTGGTATGAGGATGATGCAGGGGGGCCAGCAGGGTGGCCAGCAGGGTGGCCGGCAGGCAGGGGCCAGCCAGATGACCGGCAGCACCAGTGTGACAATTCAACGTTAATCCCGCGCCGATGTTCAGCAGATATTTTCACGATGTCATAATCGCGGTTGAGGCCATTATGGCCAATAAACTGAAATCCGTTCTGACGGCCCTGGGGATCATTTTTGGCGTGGCGGCTGTGATCAGCATGCTTGCCATTGGTACCGGTGCGCAGAAGGAGATCCTGGATCAGATCAAACTGGTTGGGGTCAATAACATCATCATTGAACCCGTCGTTGACCAATCCTCCTCCTCCTCCTCCTCTGATGAAGAATCGAAGAAGGAATCAAAGAAATTCTCCGCAGGGCTTAATCTATTGGATGTTAAGGCTATACAGGAAGTTGTTCCGACCATTAAGCAGGTGAGTTCCGAGATTCAGCTCAATTCATTTGTCCAGCACAATCAGGTCAGGCGTCCGACCGTGCTGTTGGGGGTGAATCCTTCCTATTTTTCACTGTTCAACCTGCAGCTCGAGCGGGGCGACTGGCTCAACGGGCTGCATGAGGAGACCGGTCAGTCGGTCTGTATTATCGGGGCCAATGTAGCCTCTGTTCTTTTCCCGGCCGAGGATCCGCTGGGTCAGTACCTTAAAGTGGGTCACAACTGGCTCAGGGTTGTAGGGGTTCTGCAGAAGAGGGATGTTGTGATTTCCTCCTCCTCTGCGGGGCTTGGGATCTCCAATACCAATGATCAGGTGTTCATCCCGACGAAAACCATGCTTGTGCGGTATCTCAACAGGGCCATCATGAACCTGAAGCTCGGGGAGGTATCCCAGAGCGTCATGTTCTTTGGCGGCGGGAGGGGGATGTCGATGGCAAGGTCGATCACTACGGGCGGGGACCAGGGTACCACGGTGGAGACCAACTACAACCAGCTCGACAAGATCATTGTGCAGGTGAATGAGACAGAAAATCTCCAGTCGACCACCGAGATCCTTACCAGGATGCTGCTCAGGCGGCATAACGGGGTAGCCGATTTCAAGATCACCGTTCCCGAGCTTTTGCTCAAGCAGCAGCAGCGGACCAAGGATATTTTCAATATCGTTCTGGGTGCCATTGCCAGTATCTCACTGATTGTTGGCGGGATCGGTATCATGAACATCATGCTGGCCTCGGTAATGGAAAGAATCAGGGAGATCGGAACCAGGCAGGCCATTGGTGCCTCAAGAAAAGACATCATTGTCCAGTTTTTGTCTGAATCAACCCTGATCAGCATCGTTGGCGGACTCATCGGGGTGATCCTCGGATTTATTCTGGCCCGGCTGATCACAGAGTTTGCCGACATTCTCACCATTGTCACCCCCTTCTCGGTGCTGGTGGCTTTCGGGGTGTCAGCAGCTGTGGGGATCATTTTCGGTTACCTGCCAGCCAAGCGGGCATCGGAGCAGGATCCGGTAGAGTCCCTCAGGGCATCATAATTTTAATTGTAAAACATACAGGTTGTCATGAGAAAACCTTTTATCATACTGATGATCTCCGCTTTAATCATCTTTCCCGGGATCAGGGCACAGGAGCAGGTTAAAAAGCTTACCCTGCAGGATGTGATATCCCTGGCTGAGCAGAACTCGCTTCAGGCGCTGCTCGCCAAGCACCGGTTCAGAAGCAGTTACTGGCAGTACAGGTCCTATCAGGCCAATTATCTGCCATCTGTTTCCTTGCAGACGGATATTGTTGATTTACAGAGGGCTATAACCAAGAACGTGGTATATGAAGACGGGCAGTGGGTGGAAAGATTCGCCCGTACCGAGAGGCTGAACAGTTCGCTGAGCCTTGAGGCCAGTCAGAATATTCCGCTTACTGGAGGCCGAATTTTCGTTGCATCCGAACTTGGCAGGCTGGACCTGCTGAACGATGATCCGGCGACTCTCATGTCGACCCCGGTGAGCATCGGGCTGAGCCAGCCTCTGTTCGGGTTCAACCAGTTCAAGTGGCAGAAGAAAATTGAACCTATGCGGTTTGAGGAGGCCAAGAAGCAGTATCTCTCATCCATGGAGGATGTTCATACCCGGGCCGTGTCCCTGTTTTTCGACCTGGCGCTTGAGCAGATGAATGTGAAGACATCCGAATTCAACGTGGCAAACAACGATACCCTGTATCAGATTGCCAAGGGCCGGTTTGAGCTGGGGATGATCGATCAGGGCGACCTTATGCAGATGGAGCTCAACCTGTTGACCAGTACTGATAACCTGGTAAAGGACAAGCTGAATCTGGAGGTCAGAAAATCGAATCTCAGAACCTATCTCGGATTCAAAGATAACGTGAACCTTGAGCTGGTAACCTCCCTGGAGGTTCCGAAGCTGACCATTGATGTGGCGGATGCCATGGAGAAGGCAAGGGAGAACAATCCTGAGATGCTGAGCATGGAACGGTCGATCCTCGAGGCAGAGCAGAACCTTGCCAAAACGCAGGCCAGCAGCCGTTTCAATGCGAACCTGATGGCTACTTACGGTTTGACCCAGCGGGCTTCCGATTTTCAGGATGTGTACAAGGACCCACAGCAGTCGCAACGGCTCAATGTAGGTGTTTCCGTACCGATCCTCGACTGGGGCATGAGGCGGGGTCAGGTGAAAATGGCCAAATCCAGTCTGGACGTGGCAAAGGTCAATGTGCAGCAGCAGACCATTGACTTTGAGCAGCAGGTGTATCTGGATATCATGCAGTTCAACATGCAGGATGACCAGTTGCTGCTGGCAGCCAAGACCGACACAATTTCCCGGACCCGGTATGACATCACCAAGCAGAAGTTTATGATCGGTAAGGTGGACGTGCTGAAGCTCAATGATGCCCTTACCCAGAAAGACCGTGCCATTGCTAATTACATGAGTGCTCTGAGGACTTACTGGAACTACTATTTCAACGTGAGGAAAACCACCCTTTGGGATTACGAAAAGAATGTTCCGCTGGAGCAGAATTACGAAGATCTTATTAAATAGAAACCGAACGTTTTCTGAGAGGCAATTCCCTACTGGAATTGCCTCTTTTTTTTCAAATAAATCCATTATATTTGCGCGTTCAAAAAAGAACGTATCATTTAGATTAATTAAAACCGATTCAAATGCGTAATAAAGGAGCGATCAGGCTGGTAGCGATATTGATGGCACTCGTGTGCGTCTACCAGTTGTCCTTCACGGTTGTGACATCCCGGATCGAAAAGAAGGCCGAAAAATATTCACAGGGGGATCCGAAGAAGAAGGCCTTTTACAAGGATTCACTCGCCAGTGAAAAAGTTTACAACTTCCTCGGGTTGAAGAAGTACACCTACCGCGAATGCCAGGAGCGTGAGTTCAACCTCGGTCTTGACCTCAAGGGCGGGATGAACGTAATGCTCGAGGTATCGGTTAGTGATCTGATTCATTCCCTGGCCAACAACTCCACCGACAGTACATTCGTGAAAGCCATGAGGATGGCACGTGAGCGTCAGGTGAGCGGTTCGCAGGAGGATTATGTTACGCTGTTTGGAAACGCTTTCAGTGAAATTGATCCCAATGCCAAGCTCGCAGCTATTTTCAACACCATTGAATTGCGCGACAGGGTAAAATACAACTCCACCAATGATGAGGTTCTGAAGGTGCTTCAGGAGGAGACCAACATTGCCATCAGCAACTCAGTCAGGATTCTGCGTACCCGTATCGACCAGTTCGGGGTTGCTCAGCCGAACTTCCAGGAACTGGGAACTGCCGGCCGTGTGATGATCGAACTTCCGGGTATCAAAGATCCGGAGCGTGTAAGGAAACTACTCCAGGTTGCAGCCAAGCTGGAATTCTGGGAGACCTATGAGAACAATACCGAAGCTTATGGTTTTATTGATGCAGCCAACAAGAAACTGAGAGAGGTTCAGTCGGCAAGCGAGGTTACGGTTAATGACACCGTTGCACCCGCCGCAACTCCCGAAACTGCTGCCGCAGCCGATACTACCAAGAACAAGCTTTTGAATCAGATTGAGAAGGATTCGGCAAAAGCCACCACTGATCAGTCAGCCGAGGAGTTCAGGAAGGAGAATCCGCTCTTTGCCGTTCTTTATCCGAATGTTGACAATAACGGGAACCTGATGCCGGGACCGGTGGTGGGTTATTCCCATTTCCGCGATACCGCCAGGGTGAACCAATATCTCGCCATGCCGCAGATCAAGGCTGTGTTCCCGAATACGATGAAGTTCTACTGGACTGCCAAGCCTATCGACGGCAATGATCAGATGTTCGCTTTGCTCGCCATCAAGGTTTCCAATCGTGACGGCAAGCCTGCTCTCGATGGTGCCATGGTTGTTAATGCCCGTCATGATTTTGGCGGCACCGGCAACCAACCGGAGGTTTCACTGAACATGAATGCCGAAGGCGGCAAGATCTGGCAGAGGCTGACCAAGGAGAATGTCGGGAAGTCCATTGCCATCGTTCTTGACAATTATATCAGATCCTATCCAACGGTTCAGGGTGAGATCTCAGGCGGCCGTTCCTCCATTTCGGGCGGTGGCATGACGATCGAGGAGGCCCAGGACCTTGCCAATATCCTGAATGTCGGACGTATGGATGCTCCGGCCAAGATCACCCAGGAAGAAGTAGTCGGACCGTCACTCGGTCAGGAGGCTGTCAATTCCGGGTTGACCTCCTTCGTTCTTGCTTTCATCCTGGTGCTGATTTACATGGCCTTCTATTACAACAGGGCTGGTTTGGTTGCAAACGTTGCACTGGTGGTTAACGTGTTCTTCATCATCGGGGTTCTTGCCTCCCTCGGGGCCGTTCTTACCCTCCCGGGTATCGCCGGTATCGTACTGACCCTGGGTATGGCAGTTGACGCGAACGTTATCATCTACGAGCGTATCCGTGAGGAGCTTCGCGCCGGTAAGGGAATCAAGCTTGCGGTGAAGGAAGGTTACAAGCACGCTATGTCGGCTATTATCGACGGTAACGTCACCACCATCATCACGGGTGTGATCCTTTATATCTTTGGTTCGGGCCCGATCCGCGGTTTTGCCACCACACTGGTAATCGGTATCCTTACTTCGCTTTTCACGGCCATTTTTATTTCAAGGCTTATTTTTGAGCGTCTCCTAGAAAAAGACCGCAAAGTTCCTTTTGGTAACAAATGGACTATTGACTTCCTGCACAATGTTGACCTGAAGTTCCTTGATAAGCGTAAAGCATTCTATATTTTCTCCGGAATTCTGATGACGATCTCGATCATCGGTCTGGCAACCCGCGGATTGAACCTCGGTGTCGACTTCTCCGGTGGACGTACCTTTATTGTCAGGTTTGATCAGCCCGTGAATACGCAAGATCTTGTCAAAACTATCGGTACCGCATTCAATGGTGAACAGCCTCAGGTAACCACCTTTGGTAAGGAGAACCAGGTTAAGATCACTACCAAATACTTGATTGGCACCGATGATCCGGCTGTAGGGCAGAAGCTTGATGAAGCCCTGTTCCAGGGTTGCAAGAATTACCTGCCTGCAGGGACTGATTTCAATACATTCATGAAGGTCAACCTGCAACAGAGTCAGTTGGTCGGACCAACGGTTGCCTCGGATATTGTCAGGGGTGCCTTCTTTGCCGTCATCTTCGCCCTGATCGGGATCTTCCTTTACATCTTCGCAAGGTTCCGGAACTGGCATTTCGGTTTGGGCGGTGTTGCCGGTCTTTTCCACGACACCATCATCGTTCTGGGAGCTTACTCCTGGCTATACAGCATCATGCCTTTCTCCATGGAGATTGACCAGGCGTTTATCGCTGCTATTCTGACCATCATCGGTTACTCCATCAACGACTCCGTGATCGTGTTTGACAGGGTACGTGAATACACCACGCTGTTCCGCAAACGTGACCGTAAGGAGATCATGAGTCAGGCCATCAACTCCACCCTGGGCCGTACCCTTAACACGGCCGGCACCACCCTCGTTGTGTTGATCGCCATTTTCCTCTTCGGAGGCCCATCCATCAGGGGATTTGTTTTCGCTCTGTTATTCGGGGTCGCATTCGGTACCTATTCGTCGATCTTTATCGCATCGGCACTGGTTTACGATTTGCATGTTTGGCAGGAGAAACGAGCACTGAAAAAACAGCAGGCAACTGCATAACTCAAAAAACCCCGGTCAACACGCCGGGGTTTTTTTTATCTTTGCATGCAATCATTCAGAAATGTTCACACTTGCCTTTATTAGCGGATCCGAGATTCTGATCATTCTCCTGGCAGTTCTGCTTCTCTTCGGGGCAGATAAGATGCCCGGCATTGCCAAAGAGATCGGCAAGGGGATGAAGGAGTTCCGCAAGGTTACCAATGACATCAAACGGGAGTTTGAGGAATCCACCCAGGATATCCGCAATGATGTGGAAGAGGTAACAAAGGATATTCAACAGAATGCCGAGGAGGCCAATTCGAATGTCAGGAGTTATCTGAACGATTCGGAAATGGCCAAAGACCTGAAGGATATCGAAAGTGACCTTAAGGGTTAACTTTTTTTAACAGAATTTACCCCTGTTTCCCGGGTTTTACCTTTCCCTGCACCCGTTCAAACAATTACCTTTGCGCCAAACGATTCCTATGCTCCGGAACCTGATCCTTTCAGCTATTGCTGTAATTATTGTTTCTCCTTCGGCCTTAGCCGTGAAGAGGGAGATGAAAGCCCAGAGAGTTAATGAAAAAGTGGTTATTGACGGCCGGCTTGATGAGCCTTGCTGGAGCAGTGCCATTCCTGCCACCGGTTTTACCACCTATTCGCCTACCATCGGCCAGCCTTCAAGCCAGAGGTCGGAGGTGAGAGTGGCATACAACAACCGTGCGATATATATTGCTGCCATTATGTTTGATTCTGCGCCTGACAGCATCATGACCGAGCTTACCAAGCGCGATAATTTCAGCAATGCCAATACCGACAAGTTCAGGGTTACCCTGAATCCTTACAATGACGGTCAGAACCTGTATCATTTCGAAGTATCGGCCTCCAATGTGCAGGCTGATTATAAGAAGGGAGCAGCCTCCATTGCCGAAGGCGGGGATTATATGGGGCATGGTGACTATTCGTGGAATGCAGTCTGGAAAAGTGCCACGGCGATCACTGACCAGGGATGGATTGTGGAGGTAGAGATTCCCTATGC
>Ga0172370_10001795_pt1 | contig 31964 bp, 47 predicted proteins | sample LakKiv5m_FD_114538 | JGI IMG/M metagenome (GOLD analysis project Ga0172370, IMG submission 114538) | Freshwater microbial communities from Kabuno Bay, South-Kivu, Congo - kab_022012_11.5m | ecosystem: Environmental > Aquatic > Freshwater > Lake | place: Democratic Republic of the Congo...
CCGACCACGAAATAGCTGCCCTGCAAACTCTTCGTTCGATTAAAATTCAACTCTATCAAATAGCCTCTGGAAGAATATCGAAACGATATCTTTCTCTAATTTCTTTCTTTTTCTTTTTCTCTATTTCTCTAATAGTTGCTGTAATTTTAGAGCCAACATTTCTTGCTCCGCCATGCTCATTACAACCAGGATAACTTAATCCCATTTTTCGCATATATTTTCTTACTGTCTCAAATTGCACAGAATAATAGGGTTTCATTAAAAGACTAATTTCTCTTGCAATAAGTGCGGGGTCTTTTTTGCATTTTTCATCTTGGTAATATTTTTCTATTTTTTGTTCAAGAAATTTTTCCGGAGATAAACTATTTTTTCCTGCTTTTTCCCAATTATTTTTTATTCTAATTGGGCAGATTCGGTAATTTTTAGCTCGCAGCATTTTTATAGCAACACTAATCATGCCGGAGGATTGTTCATGAACCGCAATTATTTCATCTTCTAATTTCATCATAATTTAGTTCATTTTAGCAGATTTAAAAAGAAAATTGTGTTGGAAGATATAATCATTATGCTTGGGCAAATAGTAACTCTATCTTATACAAATTCTTTTAAACATACTATTTGACTAATTTGCATGGTAAAATGTAGATGCAAGGAACTCGAATTGCTTGTTAAAGAACTTGGGCAAAAAGGGGTTTCAAGAAAAGAAATCACAGAATTTGCAGAATCAACTAATTTAGATCTTTGTGAATATAGGGGTGATGCAAAACTCGCAGATTATACGCATCGGCTTGTTTTCGGATTTTTCGGAGTTGGCGCAGGTATTGCTGCATCGAATATTCTCCAATCGCTTGGAACTCCGGATAATTTGAATTATGCTTTAGCAAGCATGCTGGGCGTTAGCCTTGGTTTTGGATTGCACCATTTAATTTATTCTAAAAGAAAATGCGAACAAAACAATAAGTTCTATGATATTGTGAAGAAAAGATACTACAAATCTCTTGCATGAAGAGTTTTTCTTTGGTTTGCCTTAGCTCTTTCAATAGCTCTATCTAAGTCTCGATGGACTTTTTCATTAAGCGCTTCTTCAACTTCTTCAGCAACATTGTCTATTTTTCCTTTCAGAGCTTTTCGAATGTTGCTGCGGACTATGAGGTTTATTTTATCACTTGCCATGTTATTTGATATTTGAAATTCCTAATTTTAATTCTTCAAGATTGTCTTCTATAAAACTCCAAATAAGATTGTAATCTACAGATTCATACTTATGACTTATTATATTTCGTAGCTTCTCAAATTTTTTCCATTTAATGCCTTTATTCCTATTTTTTATTTCGTAAGGAAATTTCTTTATGTTCTCACCTATAACTTGAAGTCGCATTAAAGTAGCATCCTGTAATTCAGAATTTGTCATAAATTCCTCCTTACTAACACTATTAAAAGAAATCTCAATTTTATCTATAACTTCTAAGATAACATTCTTATACATTTTATATTCTAACATATTGCGCCTCTTTTTTTATATATTCTAATTCTGGCCTCAGGCTATCTTTTGTTATCAAATCAATTTTCTTTTTGAATAATTTTTCTAATAAGAGCAATACTTCTGCATAATTATCAAAGCTTACTTTTTTAAACTCTATTATGACATCAATGTCGCTTTTAGCATTTTGTTTATTTTTCAAAACAGAACCGAATAACCCTATCTCTTTAACGCCAAAACCCTTCATCTTATCTCTATTTTTTTCTATTTCTTCAACAAATATTTTTTTATTAACTTTCATTTTTTCTTTTTTGCTCTTTTTATTTTTCTCCTCTTAAAACATCTCTTTCTATTAATAACATACCCGTAAGATTTTCTAAATATTTTCTCGCTTCTTGTCTTGCTGCTCTTCCCCTTGCAGTTATGGTATTTTTCATATCACAACCCGAGTTAATACAAACCGTAGCGTCTAATACATGATATATTTCATAACCATTTATATTCTGGGCGGTTAATCTTAGCATCCCTTTAAATGTCCGATATTCCATAGCTACTTTTAACGCAAATCCGGGCATATCATATCTATTTTTTGTTCTATAAAATTGAGTATCTATTCTTTTAGCCATTATTTCTTCTTCCCCTTTTTAGCAGATTTTTTAGCTTTAATCTCCATTCTTTTTGGCTCTTCAACTTTAGTTTCTTTCTTCTCTTCCAACTCGGGTTTCATAAAAGGAAACAAAATAACATCTCGGATAGATTGTGAATTTGTTAAAACCATAATCATTCTGTCTATTCCCAAACCCAATCCGCCTGTTGGTGGCATTCCAATTTCAAGAGCATTAATAAAATCAGCATCGTAAGGACTGGCTTCTGCATTTCCTTTTTTCAACTTGTTCTGCTGCTCTTCAAGGAGCATCTTTTGTCTTATCGGATCATTTAATTCGGAGTAAGCATTTCCCAATTCAGCGCCCATGCAGAAGGGTTCAAATCTTTCTATGAATTGTATACAGCCCTTATCGCGATGTAATTTGCAAAGTGGCGTTGATTCGCAAGGATGATCAATGATAAATGTTGGCTGAATTATATTTTTCTCGCAAAAATGCTCGAAAATAGAGCAAACAAGCATTCCCCAATTTTTATCTTTTATTTCAACATTATTTTTTACAGCAAAATCATGCAGTTGTTTATCGGTCATTTTTCTAACATCGATTTTTGCGTGTTCTTTGATGCATTCAGCCATAGTTATTCTTTTCCAAGGCGCTTTAAAGTCTATTTCTATATCTCCAAATTTTAATTTTGTTTTTCCGAATACTTTTTTGCAAACATGCTCATAAATTCCTTCAAATAACTTCATCATATCTTTATAATCTGCATAAGACTCATAAATCTCCATCATAGTAAATTCAGGATTATGCCACCTATCGATGCCCTCATTTCTGAAATTTCTTGCAATTGTGAAAACTTTCTCAAAACCTCCGACAATAAGCCTTTTCAGATATAATTCTGGGGAAATAGCCATGAATAATTCCATATTTAATGCGTTAAGATAAGTTTTGAAAGGCCGTGCTTCAGCTCCGCCATAAATTGTCTGAAGATAAGGAGTATCGACTTCTACAAAACTCATTCCCTTCAAATATTCTCGAATAGCGTCAACTATTTTTTCTCTAAGCAAGAAAGTATTTTTAACTTCTGGATTCATAACCAAGTCTAAATATCTTTTTCTATATCTTTCTTCTTTGTCAGTTATTCCGTGCCATTTTTCAGGCAATGGAAGAATACTTTTGCTTAAAATTTCAAGATTTTTAACAAGAATACTTACTTCTCCGCGTCTTGTTTTAAGAACAGTTCCTTCTACACCAACAAAATCTCCTGCATCAGTATATTTCTGAAAAAGTTCCATCGCTTTTTCAGGAGTTTCTTTTTTCTGCAAAACTATCTGTATTTTTCCATAGCCATCTTGTATTGTTGCAAATGCAAGATTGCCCATATCTCGGATAGTCATTAATCTTCCAGCAGTCTGCACCGAAGTTTTTGTTCTTTCATCGGGTTTTAATTTTGCAAATTTATCTTGAATATCTTTAGAATTTTCTTTTTTCTCAAACTTGTGCGGATAAGGCTCAATTTTTTTCTTTCTCAGTTCATCAAGTTTTCTTAACCTTTCTTTTATTATCTCTTCTTCTCGACCCATATTTTATTCAGGAATGAGATGTTTAAAAATGCTGTGATTAGAGGCTAATAATATATATTCTGCAGTTAAACTAAATTTAAATACCTCCAAAAAAATATATTCGAATGGTAAGGTCTAAAACTCGCATTGTTTATGTTGATGAACAGATTTTTTCAGATGGCGCTCTTTTTGAGTCTGTAATTAACATCTCTAACTCCATAGGAGACTATTGCAGAAAATACAGAACATCATTAAAGTCAATCACAACTTCAACAGAAATAGGAAGATTAGAGCCAATGTTTGAATTTAGAGATAATTTTGGCAGATATTCAAAAGAAGGTTTGATTGCTTCTCTTATTTAAAATTCTTATATATTCAATATCTTAAAATCCTGAAAATTTTTTGATTTTCAGGCCATTCAAAATTCTTATATATTCAGAATTTTGAAGTCGTCAAACCCAATGTGATTAATTTCTTGAATATCTACGCCCCTAATCGTGCTGTGTGGCGCGCCCTTTTTACAGCAGGCAATCATAGAATCAACATTTTCTGGCGCGCCTTCAGCCATAACTTCAACTTCGCCAGACTCGAGATTTCTAACATGCCCCCTTATTTCTATTTTTGAAGCTTCTTCAGCTATAAATTTTCTGAACATAACTCCCTGAACATTTCCACTGATTTTTATGCGCACTGTTTTAACCATATCCTAAAAAAGAAAAAGTTGTTTAAAAAGCTTTATATTCTCCGCGGATAGTTTTCACCGCTGATAGAATCTGTAACATATTCAGTATAACCCTTTTCCACGTCAATCCATCTTAATATTGCTCCTTCACTAAAACTTGAACCATAGGGTCCAGGAACATAGTTTATTAAGCTTAAAGTTTGAGAACCTCTTTCAAAATCAAGGATAGGAGTTTCAAGTTTTAAGCTTATATTCTCCAAACAAGCTCCATCTTCGCTTCTCGCTTCTGTTCCTTCTGGTATAAACATTTCAAACTTTTTATCAAAAGAGGAAAGCCAAGAATCTTCACTAACAATACAATTTTCATCGTGATTTAATTCCTTGGAAGTATATCTTCTGAGCATGATTGAAAAATTTCCCGTCTTATCTATTTCCCCATTTTTTTTCAAAGCTGTTGGAAAATTTGCATTTATATTAATATCAATTTCACCAATATCTACGCTCAAAGATTCAATGCTAGAATCGAAAGTATAGCCATTCATATATCTTTGAATAACTGGATTAACACAATCCCCAAGATTTGCAGAGATATATGCAGATACAGAACTCTCGTTTAGCCCGTATAAATCTAATCCCTCGATTGCAAGTTTTTTAGTGCAGAGATATCTTTCAAATTTCATATTATCAACAGCTCTATCAACAGAAATAGCATAACCACCCATGCCATAAACACTTCCGGAAATTTTTCCAAAATAAATAATAGAAACTACGCTGATTGTTAATATAACTCCAATTAGCATAAATACTGCAATCCAGCTTCCGCCCTGTTTTTTTACACCTTCCAAATTAACACCCTTTGAAATATTTTATTTCAAAACAACTTCTGCTTTAGCCAAAATTTCTTTGTTCTGAAACTGCTCGGTTTTCTTAGCAATCTCAATAATTCTATCGTTGCAGGCAATTATAAAACTTTCGCCGCTATTAATTACCTTTAAATTTTCTTTTAAATTTTTCTTAGCAATCATATTCTCAAAAAGCGGACTGCCATTATGGAGTTTAATCAAACTCTCTTCACTAACTTCAATTGCGGGAATAACTTCGTTTATTATCTCAGCAGGAATAATTAATTTTCTTAGCTCAGCCTCATTTCCAGTTTTCCAATCATCAACAGTTTTTTTCAGTTGTTCTATTGTAACAAATTCTTTATCTTTATCTGAAAACATTCCAGCTCTTGTTCTTCTAAGTTCAATCATCTGAGCGCCTCCAAGATTTTTGCCCAAGTCATCTATTAATTTTCGGATGTAAGTTCCTGCTTCAACTTCTGCAACAAAATTTGCTTCTTTATTCTCTATATCATAATCAAGAAGTTTAAATTCCATAATTTCCCTTTGTCTAATCTGTCGCTTAACTCTCGATATTCTGGGAGGAAGCTGATTAATTACTCCTAAAAACTTTTTCATCTCGGCTTCAAGTTTTTTTTGTGTTATTTTTTGATGAAGTTTCATTTTTCCGATATAAATTTTATCGCGATGCATAAAATATTCTTGAATCTTGCAGGCATTACCTAAACAAATAGGAAGAACACCCGTAACATTTGGATCAAGAGTTCCAAAATGTCCGCATTTTGGAAGGTTTAACATTCTTCTTATATAATTCACAACATCAAAGCTTGTCCAGTCAGCAGGCTTGTCAATATTAAGAATTCCAAAATTAATTAGTTCAGAAATAGGTTTTTCTTTTTTGATTTTACTAATATTCATATATGAATAAAGAAAGAGGCATTAAAAAACTTGCCTTAAAGCAACTCAGCCATTATTTCCACAGAAACTGCCTTGCAAAGACTTGTTGGCTGAGGGTCAAAAACAAGGGCTTTTATTAATTTGCTCGAATGTTTTCTTTCATGTCTCAAATAAAACTCCACTTCTGCGCGAAAATCTTCTTTTTGCATTATCAGTTTCAGAGGTTCAGTGTAAGCATTAATCGGCTTTCCGTGAGTGTCTTTTATAGAAGTCGTAGTATATACTGTTGACAATAAAGAATATCCACTTTTCTTGAATAGTTTTTGTATTCTTTTTAAATCTTCATCTAATTCATAATTCATTTTTAGAACACTTCTTATTTTATTTATTTAAAACTTTTCTCTTAATCTCTGGAGATTTCTTAGCTCCAGTTGCGTGTTTTGCTTCTTTTGCCTTTGCTTTATCCATTTGCTGTTCATCTTCTTTGCTCGCAGTTTCTTTTTCTTTTTCTGCTATTTTTTCTTCAGATTTTGCTTCTTCTTTATTTTCAGATTTTGCTGCATTTTTGGCGATTTCAGTAGCTTTCTTAGCATTTCTTGCAATTTCGAACTCAATGTGTTTTGGAATATTTACTAATTTCACTTCAACAATACCATTGTCATACTTTATTGCTTTAACTTTTATCTTATGGAGGGGTTTCTTATTTCCCCTGAACTTTATTTCATTATTAAGATAAATATCCACTTTTATTTTTCTTGTGTCTCTATCATAAATCTGCATATGCTGAACCATGAATTCCTTAAGTGCTCGCAATGCTTTTTTAGCTCTTCTATATTTTTGAACTTTAAGCCATTCTCTTCTAAGTGGAACAACATATTCTCTTTCAATAACGATTTTTCTGTCTGTTTTATTTTCTTTTGCCATGTTTAAGCTGCTCTGCCTCTTTCAAATTTAACTACTGGCCAATATTCTTGATAACCCATTGATTTTAAGGTTTCTGTTATCCTAGATTTCCCGCCCCTAGAAAGCACCACCAAATCTCTTCCACATTCACGCACGCTTATTCTTACTGCGCCCATTATAGATTTATACACTCTTGAATTTCCAACTTCTGCTAGTAAAGTAAACTCTCTTTTATCTAGAGCTAAACTTGAACCTGTTAAGTAGGGTAGTTTGCTTTCATTTTCTGTAAATCTAAGGTATTCTGCTTTCATTTTAATCTCTATACTGTCGTTTCCTTACAGTAACCGGTTTAACTTGAAGTTTTGTTCTTCTCCAATTTCTCTTGATTCTGGTCATATAACTTGGATGAACTCTCTTGCCTTTTCCGAATTTTTTAACAACAGTCCAAAATGGAGCCCATTTTGTTCTTCGTCCGTGAACTGAAAGCTTGATTTTCTTCTGTTGAATTCTTCTGTTTGTTTTTACCATTTTATTGTTTTTCTAATTTCCTATTGTAATGTTGCTCAAAAACATTATCACTATTGTATAACTCTTGTCCTGTTTTTAAATTTCTAATATACCTTACAGAATGAATAGTTGCTTGCCATTTCTTTAATTTATGTTCACTGCATTGCTTAAGGGCACCCTGATATGTTGGATATAATCTTTCAATTTCTGCTTGTTTTGCGTGATTTCCTCTTTGTCTAAATGAAATTAAATGAACCTTATCAACTAATTGTTTAATTGTTCCAGGATAATATTGTATTGCAAAAACAGTTTCATCTTGTCTTGCTTCGTGTGCTGCTTCTTTTTCTTTTGTATTAATCATTCCTAAAAGAAAAAGTGCTTCTAATCCTACTTCTTCATCTGCAACAAGACGATTTGCTATGTCATCCTGAATAATCAAAAGTTTTCTCATTTTATTATTTTATTGCCTCCAAGAATTCTTTTCCTTTCTTTGTTAATTTTCTTCCGAATCTTTTTCCTTCTTTAACTTTTTCCAAAAATCCAACTTTTTCTCCTGCTTGCAAAATAAGTCTAATGGCTTTTCCGCTGGCTTTCTTGAAAGTTTCAGGACGCATTCCTCTGTTTTTTCTTCCGCCATATCTTACTCTAAGTCTTCCAACACCCACAACATTATGAATATAAATTTGTCTTAAAATAGAAGCTGCTCTTTTGTACCACCAAGCATTATCAACAGGAGGTCTAACTTTTGAAACACTTGTCTTAACATACATTGCCCATTCGGGCATTTTGAATTCTGGCATTTTCTCAAGATGCACAGCTAAAAGTTCATTGTATTTTTGTGCAGGAATTTCATATACTGATGATATTTTTTCTAGTTTAACCATTGTTTGTTAATATAATAAGCCACTCTTTGCAGAGTTAGATAAGCTAATTGTTTAGCCATCAAGCTTAAAATTACCCTGTTTTCTTGGTTTTTAAATGTTTAGATTATCTGCTCGATTGTCTCCTCCTGCTCGACAATCTACCAACTAAACTTCTGAAAATGTCTTAAACCCAACCTGATTTGTTATTACATTATTAGTTTTTTTAGTATAATCAACGAAGTCACTCTTCTCATAATATCTTTTCGAGTTTCATAATTGTTTAAAAGTCTAATTGCTTCATTTTTTTACAAAAAATGGTGCGAGTAAGGTTCAAAGATGAAATTCGCGTAAGAGAGCATCCTTTTTGGAGTCCAAGCAGATTAGACCTTGCAGAAACTTGTATGAAAGCTTACTGGCTAAGTTATGTTAAGCAGATAAAGCCTTTAATCTCTCCATCAACAGCCCGCGGAAAATTAATTCATTCAATGATAGAAGGATTCTGGAAAACAGATAGAAGAACAAAAGAAATTATTCCAATTCCAAAATACTCTTTTGAAGGTTTTATCAATACTGGAATAGCAAGATGGGAACGCTTTTACGCAAATCCAAATCCGCCAGGAGGAAGAAAGCCAACAGATGAAATAAAATGGGATTTCCCGGGTCAGCAGTACAGCAAAGCATTTAGAGGAGAGCTGGCAGATATTCTTGCAAGAGTCTACAATCGTTATATAAATGAAGAGCCGAGGCTTGCAGCAGAAAAAAAACTATTCGGAAATTTTAACGGAATTAAAATCATGGCTATTGTAGATGAGCTAAGAAAAGACTTAGTCATCCGCGACCACAAATCAGGCTATGCAAGACCCAATCCAGAATATCTTGAAAAAAATGTCCAGATGACAGACTATATGGTATGTCTTTTTATGGCACTCCAAGATTCACGCACTGAAATTTACCAGAAAATCTATCCGGATTATGCAGGTATAGGGCTAACCGAATTTTTGGATACGGCAAAAATTGAAATCCATCATCTCCCAGATATGAACAAGCCTTATTTTAGTAGAAAAACAGGAGAATTTGTCTTTCCTGAGAGAGATGTAATGACTTCAATTCATCCAGCCAAGAGAAATACCCAAAATATAAAAGATTTTCTTGAATCTCTTCAAGCAAAGGAAAAATGCCTAAAAGAGCGAGATTTTCACCCTCACCAAGGTAGGCATTGTGGCTATTGTTTTTATAAGGAAGACTGCAAAAAATTTGACCCCAAGAACTATCATATTAATGAGTTGGAGAGAAATATGCCTCTATTTAGTTTTTCAAATTTAGGTTTTGAAAATATGAAAAGCACAAATCCTTTGATAAATCCTCAAATTCCAGAAATTCAAAAGCAAAAGACATTTAGATTCAAGTATATAACCGAAGAAGATGACCCCGAGGTAAAAGAATTATCAAAAAAATTAGACGACAGAAAAAGAGCTGAAGAAAAATTTGGTTAAATGCCCCAAGTCGGCTCTTTAGCGCGTTTCAATTGCGCAATTTTTTGCAGAACGCTAACTTCATCTTTTGAAAGCAAATCTTTATTTTCCTTAAAATCTTTGAATTGGTTTTCAGAAAGATTTGAATAAAGCATATTTTTATCTTTAATTTGTCTTTCATAATTTGTTCCACTAACACTAATTGCAACTTCCATTCCGACTATTGCTTCCTGAACTGTTTCTTTTTCAACCTGTATTCTCTTTACCTGTCCGATTTCTTCAAATTGCTCATCAACAAGTGTAATTCCGGATTTTAATTTTCCGCCTTCAACCTTTACTCCAAAAATAGCAGGATTAGAGTTATGGAAAACATACTGATGAAGAATTTTCAGCTGACAAAGACTCGCAAGCCCCATTATTCTTTCTTTTTCTATCTGTTGCCTTTTCTTTTCCCTGAACTCTTTAACTTTTTCAATTAATTTATAGACCACCTCTTCTTCAATTATTTTAATTTTTGAAGTATCCATTTCACTAAGTTCTTCTTCTTTCTTTACATTAAATCCAAGAATTATTGCGTTAAGCGGCTCTGTTTCAAGATTAGTGTTAGCTGAAATAACATCTCTTTTGTCTATGTTTCCAATTCCTGCCTTGAACACTCGGATATTTTCTTGCTTCAATAAAACAAGCAGAGCCTCTAAGCTTCCAAGCGAATCTGCTTTTACAATTATCCCATCGCTGTCTGTCTTGATGTTATCAGCAATTAATTTTTTAAACTCACGAAGGATTGCAGCCTTATTATTTTTAAAAATCTGAAAAGGCATTCCAGGAAGTATATCCACAGAATCTTTTAGCTGAATTCTTAATCCAGTTGCAGCGCTTGCCTCGCTTATAGTTTTGAATTTAGAAGAAATTGGCATAACTTCTTCAAGAATTCTTATTTCTCCGATAATCGGCTCACCAGAGAAAGTTCCGATAGCAATTTTATCTTTATTGCTTAAAATTCCATCATATAAAATTGCCTCAAGGTAGGTAAGTGTTTTTTCTTTTTTGACTTCTAAAATAACTCCTTTTCCTTCTTTGCCTAATCCAAGTCTAGCTTTCAAGAATTTTTGTGACAATCCGCAAAGTGTAAGCAAAAGTTCATCTATTCCTTCGCCAGTTTTAGCAGAACAGGGAACAAGAGCAACATTCTTCGTATAATCTGTAATTTCATAAAATGGAAGTGCATTAAATCCAAAACTATGCAGACTTCCTTCAAGCGTTAAAAGTTTTTCAGTAAATTGGTCTCGAGTAAGTTGACTCTGTTTTTTCAAGCTTTCAACAATAGTCTCGCCCTGCTTTCTCCAGCCATGAATATTATCAATTTTGTTCAAAGCAACAATAAACGGAGTTTTATTAAGTTTTAAAATTTCAAAAACTTCTGCTGTTTGAGGTTTTATTCCTTCATTAATATCAATAACAACAATAGCTAAATCTGCAAGCGCTCCTCCTCTTTTTCTCAAATTGCTGAACGCAGCGTGTCCAGGAGTATCAATAAAAAGAAAACCAGGAATATCAAGTTTAAGCCCGTTTTTTTCAATAAGTGGACATCTTTCCATAATTTTATCTTGTGGAAAAAGAGTAAAGCTAATCTTCTGTGTTATCCCACCAGCTTCTGTATCATAAACATTTGTCTTTCTTATACTATCCAGTATGCTTGTTTTTCCGTGGTCAACATGCCCGCAAACTGTTACGATTGGCTGTCTTATAGCGTTTTCATGCTTTCCAATTTCATTGGTTTCATCAAGATTTTTGTTTCGTTTTGCCATATTAACTACAGATAAAACTTGTTTTTAAACCTTAAGAAATCTATCTCTAATCACTCCGCAACAACACTTTTTGGCGTAATAAATTCATAATCTTCTGGCCAAAGCTGCATTTGTGGGTCTATTCTGCCACACACTAATTTTTTTCCAGGCTTTCTAAAATCATTAAGAAATAATTCATACTGCTGCGGCGTCATTTTAATTTTTTTTGAAAGTTCTTCTGCAGCCGCCCGGTAATTAACTCTTCCAGGAGTTATTTTTATCCCGGCATAAACATCTGAATTTTCAGGAAGTTCGGTTTTATCTTCTAAAAAACTTTTAACAGTCCCCCTCATATTTTGGCCTTCTTTCAAACTCTCTCTTATTCCCGGCAAATCATTCTCTCTATATCTCAAAAAATCTTGTATTGCATTCCCAATGCCCTTCTGTTCATTAGTTTTGTTTGTCATTTTAATATCTTCTCTGCCACACACAAATTTATAAAACTTATTATTCTCCAATATACATAATGGAACAAAATAAGGTGAAGATAAAAGTTAAAAGAGTACATCCTGGCGCGATTCTTCCACACTATGCGCACGATGGCGATGCAGGAATGGACCTTTACGCTGTAGAAGATGTTATTCTTTGGCCAAACGAACCTGTAGCCGTTAGAACAGGACTTCAAATAGAACTTCCAAAAGGTTATGTTGCATTAATTTGGGATAAATCCGGTTTAGCACTAAAAGAAGGAATTAAAACAATGGCGGGTGTTGGCGACGCAAACTATCGTGGTGAATATAAAGTAGTTCTTCTAAACACAACAAATCAATATTATTATGTAGATAAGGGCGATAAAATTGCCCAAATTTTAATTCAACCAGTTATGGCTGCAGAAATTGAAGAAGTTAATGCTCTTTCAGAAACAACGCGCGGGACTGGTGGTTTTGGCTCAACAGGAATGCGGCATCCTGACGAAATAAAACAGCAGCTAAATTCAGAAAAAAATAAAAATAATCTTTAATCTGCTAATCTTTCTTTTAATAATTGTTTATAGGAAATTTGAGACCAATCTTCAAAATCCTGATGCTTCATAATTTTTTGAATGTCATCCAGAGTTCTAAATTTTCCGTGCAACAAATTTGGAGATTTTATTTTTATATCGTGGCAGTCATAAACTTCTTTAAGAAATAATATCCCTATGTGATATTTGTCTACATCTTCACTATCTTCACAATTAATATAACCAAGTGGTCTTAATCCCATTACACGCATGCCGACATCTACTTCTTGACTGACTCTTCTTATAAGACTGGCTTTTAAAAGATTTTCTGGTTCAGCTATTTTAATAGGATGAATATGTCCGCCGATTCCAATACTCCATTTGCCCTCTAATCTAGGTTCACCTTTGCCTCTTTTATAAGAAAAAATTGTTTTCTTATCTACATCTAATAATGCACAATAAGGAATAACCTGTTTATACGCTCGATTATGTTCAAGTTCCTCTGGCGAATAAAAATCTCCATAGTTCACAATATTTTTTTCAAAACCCAATCTCAAATCTCTAACTTCGGTAATAGATTTAAATCCATTAAATCCCCGACCACCACTAAATAATTCTACTCGTGGAACAGCATATATCCAGTTGGGCAATATCTCTTTTTTCATATGCTCTATGAAATTTCAGTATATTTAAAGATTATTGTAAAAAAATATAACAAAATTTTATAAACCCCCGATTATTCTATCTGCTATGAAAGAAAAAAAATCTGTAAATGATTTAGATTATGACCTCGAGCTTGATAAAACAGCAAAAGAAATAATAAAACAAAAAGCAAAACGGGTTCTAATTCAGCTTCCAGATGGTTTAAAGATTTACGCAATGGATATTTATCAGGAACTTAAAGATAAAACTAAAAACAAACCAGAGATAATTGTTTGGATGGGTTCTTGCTTTGGTGCTTGTGATGTTCCAATAGAAGTTGAAAAGCTCGGAATAGATTTGATTGTTCAGTTCGGCCATTCTGCTTGGAATTTTAAAGATAAGAAAATAAAAGTTCTGAAATAAGATTTTTGTATATAAATTCTACAATATAAATCGTTTTAAATCAAAATTTCTTGTTTGTTTTAAGAAAAAATGGGCATATTTGGGTTTGGAAGAAGTGATAATTTGTATTTTCCCGGTTGTTATAGCAAGGCGTTTCTTGAGGATGCAACTATTAATTATGTAAAAATTCTTAAAAAATTGGATATTGATTTTAAAATACAAAAAGATGAAAGATGCTGCGGAGGTTTTTTAGATGAGGCTGGCTATGATAAACAATTAAGAAAAACTGCAAAAGATAATCGCGAATTTTTCAATGATAAAGGATTCAAAAAAATAATCGTAAGCTGTCCGCTGTGTTATTATAATCTTAAAAATTACAAAGATTTGATGCCCGATTGGAACTTAGAAGTAGAATTCATAACACAAACTATTTTGGCAGGATTAAAAAAGCAAGAAACAAGAAACATTAATTATTTTTCTGAGCCAATTGCTTATTATGATTCTTGTTATTTGGGAAGATATTCAAATCTAACCGAAGAGCCAAGAGAACTGCTTAAATTGCTTGGTTATACTATTGTAGAACTTCCAAAAAATCGCGAAGAAACTTTATGCTGTGGAAGCTGCGGAAATCTTCCAGAAACAAACCCAGAACTTTCAAATAAAATTGCAATTAATTTTATTAAAATGTTATTAAGAAAAAACATAAGAAAAGTTATAACTGTGGACGCAAGAGCTTATAATCATCTTAAGAAAAATTTAGAAAATCTTAAGATAGGTCAAGAGAAAATTAAACTTCAGGAATTTTCAGAGGCAATCTGCGAAGCTCTCGGTTTGCTATAAGAGATTGATATAAAATGTCAAAAACAACAAAAAATAAAATAGTTTATGAAGAAAATATTTTGGGATTAAAAGGAAAAGCTTTAGCGATAGTTTTTCCTGAAACTATTCAAGAAATAAAAACTCTTATAAAATTAAGCCATAATGATGTAATTGCGCGAGGTTCTGGAACAAGTTTTACTGGAGCAGTTATTCCAAAAAATTCAGTAATAGTAGATTTATCAAAAATGAATGAAATTATGGAAATAAATCCCGAAAAGAAAACCGCAATCGTCCGTCCAGGAGTTCTTCTTTCAGAATTAAATGAAGAATTAGAGAAATATGGTTTAGAATTTCCGATTGAGCCGATTTTTTCAGGAATAGAAACAATCGGAGGCATTATCGCCAAAAATTCTTCAGGAAATCGTGAAATAAAATATAACCGCACAATAAATTGGATCGATTCTTTAGAAGTAATAACCAGTAAGGGCGAACAGCATAAGGTTTCAAAATCTGATTTAAGTGATTATGTGGGCATGGAAGGAATAACTGGAATTATAGTTCGTGCTTCAATAAGACTAACGACAAAAAAACAAAGAACAATGACTATTCTCAAAACAGATAATCTTTCTGATATTTTTGCTGCAAGCAAAAGGTTGAGAATGAATCCTGAAGTAAGTGCTATAGATTTTTTAAGTAAAGAAGTTTCATCCCTACTCGGCTTGGAAAACCGCCATCATCTATTTATTGAATTTGAAAGTGATTCAGGAACCTTCAAGAATGAAAATTATGAGAAATATGTTAAACTGAAAAATAAAGCTTATAAAAAAATGGCGCAAGAGGGCTTTTCGCACATTGAAAATATAAAATTTCTAATAGACTCTCTTCAGGATTTTTTGACTTATCTTGAAGAAAATAGAATTCCACATTTCTGCCATATGGCTTCAGGGGTGGTTTATCCGTTGTTTAGAGCTGACGCAAAAGAGCCATTAAAATTAGAAGAAACTATGAAGTTAGTAAGAAGATTGCGCGGAAGAGTTGGCTACAACTTTGGAATTGGTATTAAAAATAAAGAATTTATTGAAGTAGGCGAAGCAGAACTCACTAAAAGAGTTAAAAATCGTCTGGATCCAAATAATAAACTAAATAAAGATAAGGTTATATCAATAAAATTTGCAGAAGAGCTTTTAAAAAGAAAAGAAGAGCGTGCAGAGGCAAAACTTCAAGAGCCAGAAAAATTACAAATACAACCCACTATAGAAACTAAAACAGAAGAAAAAACCGAAGAGCCAAAAACTCTTACTGTTGGAGATATTATTGCCCAAAGCGAGACAACAACTCTTAAAAGACCTGAAGTAGAGCAAACGCCTGAAGAAAAAGAAAAAATAAGAAAAATCGCCTCAGGTTTTTTTGCAGGCGGTCGAGATACAAAAGAAGGAGGAAATAATTGATGGCAGAAATAGCAGAAAAAAATGCAAAAGAAGAAATAATGGAAATATGCGAAAAATGCATAAAATGCGGATTGTGCAAAGAGTTATGCCCTGTTTTCAAAGTTTTGCGAGAAGAGCAATCTTCTCCAAGAGGGCATGCGATTCTTCTTTCGAATAAGATTATAGATGAAATAGTTTTTGATTGTACACTTTGCAAAGCGTGCGAAGAAAAATGCCCAATAAATTTAAAGTTGTGCACTGCAATAAGAAAAGCCCGCCAAGTTTTAAATATCAAAGATAAAGCCAGCCCAGTAACTGCAAAAATGCTCAAAAAATTAGAAGAAAACGAGAATCCTTATCTTTAATCTCTGTCTTCTTTTTTGAATAATTCTCTAATCTCTTTTCCGCACATGAAAATAGTCTTTCCAGAAACATCATCTGTCCATGCAAACATTTCAATGGTTTTGCTTTCTTGAAATCTTGGTTGGTAAGAAACAGGATTAGGCCTTATTTTATGATTATTTAATCCACTATAAAAATTATTAATCATCTGACGCACCCTAAAACCAAAATCAATTCTGTTCTTATAGAAATCATTCAAATTTTGTGGATTCATTGAGCGGATTATAACTAACTTTAATAATCTTCAATATCTGCAGCTTCTGTTTTACTGACTGCGGGTTTTGAAGCGGATTCATCAGCCTTTAAATCTTCTAGTTTCACAGAATTAACTAACTCTCGAAATTCAACAAATTTATCAGCAGGAATTCTTGTTCCTGATTTTGTAAATCCACTATAACCGCCATCTTTTCCAGTAACAAACTCTCTTATAGTTACTCCTGGTTTTCCACCGAAGGCGTCAACTCTTACAATAATATCAGTCATAGAATTTTTCGCAATTTTGCCTATGTCTTTATCCGCCATGTTTAAAGTTATTATTTTAGGTATTTAAGGTTTGTTATGCTATAAACCGGATATTACGCTTTTATTTTATTGATTATCCTAACTCTTGAAGAAATTTTTAAAACCTTTCTTTGCTGACTTTAGCTCAAACTTCAACTTATTAAATTGTAGCATTATTAACATAGAATATTTATGCGAAGCACTAATTAGAATATTACAATCTCAATCTTCCAGTCTGCCAATCCTTGACAATATTTATGGCGGTTCTTTTTTCATCTGCAACTCCGCCTTTCTTAAGATGTCCTCGCGCAAACGAGATTTTTTCTATGAGAAGATAAGGATTTTTTTCGTTCAAATCTTCTTCGGTAAACTTCAATTTGTAAAACTCTTCTAATCTTTTAGTTCTATTTTCTTGAATAAATTGTTCTATAATCTTTCCTGCTGCAACTTCAGGGTCTTTCATCTTTTCAGGATTTCTTGCAGCAATTAATCCAAGCTCTGCCTCTTCATTACGCTTCAATGGAATTACTCCAGGAGTATCAATAAGTTTGATTTCTGTTTTTCCAGCAGCAATCCAGTGTATTCCATGAGTTGTTCCTGCTTTGCTTGAAACAGGCGCTTTTTTCTTGAAAGCCAAAGCATTTATTACAGAGCTCTTTCCAACATTAGGATAGCCAACAACACCGACAATTATATCGCCACGAGCTTCTCTGTAGGGTTTTTCAAGTATTGGGTTTTTAGCATAACTTTCTCTCTTGCCGTATTTTGCAAAAACTTGTCTAATTTTAGAAAGCAGATTTCTAACAGTTTTCTTATTTCTATTAGTAAAATAAACAACAGAATCTTTTTCTGCTCTCCTTGAATCTAAAACTCTGCCTACAGCAATCTCTAAATCTCGCATGCTGATTAAATCTATTTTGTTAACTACAAGTATTCTCGGTCTTCCAACCCGCGTTATTATCTCTTCAAGTTGCTCATTTCGTGATAAACTAACGCTTCTTGCGTCTAAGATTTCCAATACAACATCGCTTTCTCTTACAATTTGTTCTATTTGGTCCCAGTATGGCTCCATATGGAAACCAAATACCAAACCTTTATAAATCCATTTTATGGTTCAATAGTAATAAGAATAGTGTAGTGAGATAGTTAATTGCTAGCAAAACGAGACGAATTCTTATGTAAGTAAAGCAATTAAACACAAGACGGAGGAAAAATAATGTTAGGATACGGAAATTTCCGAGGCTCAGGTTCTAGCTCTGGCGAAAGCCGAGGCGGATTCAGAAGTGGTGGTTTCAGGGGCGGCGGGTTCAGACCAAGAAGATCTTTTGGCGGACCAAGAGAAATGACAAAAATCAAATGCGCTGAATGCGGAAAAGAAGATGAAGTTCCATTCAAACCAAGAGACGGCACATCAGTACTTTGTAAAGAGTGCTATTTCAAGAAGAAAGGAATTACACCTAGATCATCTTTCGGCGAACAGGCATCTGAGAAACCGAAGAAAGAGTTCAAAGACGAGTCTGAAGATTCAGAAGAATTTGATGAATTAGACGAAGGCGAAGAACAAGAAGCTAAGAAAGAAGAAAGCGAAGAAGAAAGCTTCTAATTAAATATATAATTTATTTATTTTTTTATTATCTATTTTTTAAATTTATTTAAGAAGAAGGGTTTACACCCAATTTTTAGTTTCTGCTTCGCATAAATTTTACAAATTAAATACTAATAACTAATAACAAGCCGAATTTGGTTTGGTGAATTAATAATTAGTAATGTCCATAAACTTAAACCACACCATTTATGGTGTGGAAGTAGCTAATTTACTGGTTTAAGTTTTGGATCATCCAAAAAACAAGCGCATTCAAACCACGCATTTTAGTATGTGGTGCGCATTGTTTTTTTGATGTTATTTATACAAAGTACAACCTTCTCAACAACCTTTTTAAATACACTAATCCTATAATAAATAGGAAAAAGATGAAAAAGATTTTAATTTTATGTTCATTGTTGCTTGCAGTTAGTCTTATCTCTTGCATTGCAGCTGCAGATATTAGCACAGATAGAGCTAATCGTTTAGCATTTGGTTATGTTTTGTATATTTCAGAAGTTAGCACAACTCCCGCGCAAATAGCACCCGGGGCAGATGGAACAGTAAATATGGCGCTTGAAAATATTGGTGATAGCGAACTTAGAGATATAAGAATCGAGTTAAATCTTCCTGCAGAATTAGCAACTTATCAAGATGCTTCAAAAAAGAAGATTGATTCTCTTGCATCAGGCACTTTAACAGACATTTCTTTTAAAATAATTGCTATTCCTTCCGCAGACGAAGGCGTGTATAAGGTGCCAGTTAATTTCAAATATATAAATTCAATTGGCGATGAGAAAAGTGAGAATAACACAATAAGTGTATCAATTGGAAGTTCTCCTCAATTAATTGCAGAACTCTCTTCTTCAGAAGTTTACAAAGGCAATTCTTTGGGAAATATAAAGATAAAAGTAATAAATAATAATGTTGGAAATGTCAAATTTCTTAAGGTTGTTCTTGGAGATTCAGAAGATTATAAGATAATCGGAACAAATTTAGACTATATCGGAGATTTAAATTCTGACGATTTTTCAGAAGTTACTTTCAAAATAAATGCCAACGATGATAAGAAAATAATAGTCCTTCCAGTAACTCTCAATTATAAAGATTCATTAAACCGAGATTATACTCAAAATCTTCAAATAAACTTTAATGTTCCGAGTGCAAAAGAAGCAGGAATAAAAACAAGTTATACGGGCATATTCATCCTTTTGATTATTATTGTAGTTGTGGCTGTTATTATTTATAGAAAATATTTTAGAAATACATTAAAGCATAACAAAAGAGCAATTTTTGATTTTAAAGCTAAGATTTAATACTAAACGCCCACTCCAGGAGTCGAACCTGGGCACCGCGTGAGCGGTTCAGCTTTCAGGATTATTTATTCCAGGCTGATACAATACCGTTATGTGAAGTGGGCTTAATTAATTCTAAGAAAGAAGAGTTTTAAATGTTTTTACATGCTCTGCATAAATTACTTTTTGGTAACCCAGAAAAAACCAGCAACCAAACCAACCACTAGAAGAACTGCGCCCAATATATTTCCAGAACTCTGGCTAATATTCGCAATAGCATTTCCAGTCATATTAGGTGATAAAAAAAATAGTCCGCCGAGAATTCCGGCAATTGCAACGGCTGCTGTGACTTTTTCTAGACCGCCATCTTTTTTATCTTCTCTTTTAATCCAAACTCTTTTTGGACCAAGCCAAGTGCCTATTAGGGAATCATATCTAAACCCTTTTGGATTTTCTCTAAAATTTATTTTTAATTTTTTTAATACCGATTCAATTGCAGTATCTAACCAAGAAATAGTTAAGATGTTTTCTTTTTCTTCATATCCTGCTCTTTTAAGGGCTCTAGCATAAAGTTTATCTTTAGTTACTGCTTTCTTCAAGCTTGTATCTGCTGAAGAATAAGATATCCGAGGCATATCTAAATCAGAAAAAGATTTTTTTAAAGCATTTATTGTTTCAAAAGCTCCTAATTTTGTGGGAGTAGTGTCTGTTCCAACCCAACTCTCTTTTCCAAAATGGAATTCCCCCGTATTTGGGTGATATTTTGCTACAACTTTTTTACCATGAATATCCACTTTTCGTTCGATATAATTATCTTCAACCATGAAAAACCTATGTAATATAATTTTAAAAACTCTTCGCACAAACCCCTGCGTATCAGCTAAGCCTAAACTGAAACTAATCAACCTTTCGAAATTATATAAAAAACCTCGCCAGCTTCTGGAAAATCAATCTTTTCAATTTTCATGTTAATTCGGGAGAGCATTCTTTCAATCCAGCCGCGCCTTGCAAATTGCATTCGTTTTCCTCCGAGTGTTCGCGTGGCGAAAGAAACCACAATAAATTTAGATTTTTCTGCAACTATCTTTATTACATCTTCAGAATATTTATGCCCTTTTTTCTCAAGTGTATCAAGAAGCTTAAACATAAAACAAATATCAATATCCTTAGGAAGTTTTCTTACATTTTCAATATTGCTTAAATCTTTAGTTTCAGCAACACCAAACATTTTTGTCATTTTAAAAAATCTATTCAAAAATTTAGTGTCGCTTTCATTAATGTCATAGCAATAATAATGCTTAGGATAGATTGCCATAAATGGAAAAGAAACAGGATTTAATCCGCATCCCAAATCCATAATATTTGCTGGCTTGCCAGTTATATCAAAAATTCTTGCATATAACTCCGAATAAATTGGCAGCCGTTCTTTAGTTGATTTGTTCGTAGCAAGAATTTTTCTTATTATGTCTATATTTTTCGGCTCTTTAGAAAGCTCATGAAGATATTCATCAATTCTTTTAGTTTTCTTAGTTGATGCCTGGAAACTTCCGTGAATATCATGCAAAAGCGTTTTCACGCCCTTAATAACAAGTTTCTCATCAAAACCCGCATTTTTTCTCATAAACTCTACAACATTTTTTCCAACAACCTCATCAGAAATATCTTTGTATTTTCTGCTCTTTTTAATTTCATTAATCAGCGAGTTTGTGTCCATAAACTAACAAGCATATCGAGAATTATAAAGCTTATCAAAAGCAGGTTTTATCTGCTTTTCAAAAATTTCTTCCGGCGATTTTGTGCCATCTATAACAACAACATTATGATTGGGCAGTTTTGCTAATTCTGTAAAATTAGCTCGGAGTTTTTCCATAAATTTAAGATCTTTTTCGAATTTATTCTCTTTGCCATTGCCTCGCTTTGAATCTTTATGCATTCTTTTAAAAGCAACTTTAGAAGGAACATCAATTATAAAAATTACATCTGGAATAATTAATCCTTTATGCATCTCAAGCAATTCACTTAAGGGAATTCCCTGTGCTTGCTGATATGCTAAAGTAGAAAAACTATAGCGGTCTGAAACAACATGCAATCCATTTTCAATTTTTGGAATTATTAATTCTTGAACATGTTTTTTTCTGTCTTCAACATACATTTTAGCAAGCTCTTTTGCCTGTGAATAAGGATTATCTGTTTCTCTAAGCATTTTTCTTATATTCTCGTTCTTCCAAGGTTCCCGAGTCATAACAATATGATTATATTTGCTTAATTCAGCCAAATATTTTCCAAATTTCCAAACTTGTGTAGATTTCCCGCATCCGTCAATTCCTTCAAAAGTTATGAATAATCCGCGTTTTTGTTTTGTCATTTTTATGCTCTCTTAAAACTCTCAAAATAGCTTTTAATTTCTTCAGCCTTGCCGCAGCATTTTTTGCCCTGATGGCATTTTCCTTCACGATAACAAGCAGGACCTGTGTAAGAAAATATATTCGGAGCTGTAGGATAAGTAATCTCAAGCATTTTTCTGGTCAAATCTCTTATTTCCCATTGAGCCCGATTGCAAAGTCTTTCTTTAAAAAACACATCCATTAATTCTCTGCCATTCATAGTAATTCCTATTTTAGTTTCACAGGCATTAGGAAGCACAAATCTTGCATCTTGGTTAACCTCTTCACCTTTCAATCCGATTTTCTCAAGCCCCATGCAGAGTTCTTCATAATCTTCTCCTGCTCGTTTCATCATTTCAATAAATCTGTTAGTCATCCCAGCTAATTCTATTGTTGGAGGAATAACATAATCAAAATCTTTCTGTCTAACATATCTTTGGCTTCTTTGTGAAAATGTAGCAATTCTATGCCTTACTAACTGATGAGTTAATGCTCTTGAAACTCCTTGAACAACATAACTATATTTAATATGCTCAAAAGGCGAAAGATGTTTGCTTTGTGCAAGAATTTTTATCATCCTTACATCATCAGCGGAATCAATATCTCCACTAAATAATCTTGAAACTTTTTCATTGTCCGCATAGCAAATTCTTGCCATTTCAGCTACAAGATGCTCTGGATTTTTCGTATAATCTACAAGTTCGACTTTTAGTTTTACTTTTGCCATCTTTTCAAAACTTAACCAGAAACTAACTATTTAAAGAAAACTATAAAGAAAAATATATATTACTAGTCTTTCATCTCTATCTTAACATTAACACTTCTAGGGATAGGCAACTTCATGATTGAATGAAGAACAGATTCGTTAGAAGGCAAATCAATTATTCTTTTGTGAATTCTCATTTCAAAATTATCAAAAGTAGCTGTTCCGTTTCCGCACGGAGATTTTCTTGTTGTTATCTTAAATCTTTTTGTTGGCAAAGGTATAGGTCCACTTATGTTTACGCCAGATTTCTTGGCGATTTCTTTAATTGTAGCGCAGACATTGTTTAACTCGTTAATGTCCAAGCTTCCTAGTTTTATTCTTACTATAGCCATGTTGTTTTTGAGTACAAAAATAACAGTCTGGAAATTCCTAATTTCCAGAATATCAAAGAGCATGTAAGGCCAAAGCGAAGCTTTAGTCTGCTCTTTGATCGTTGTTTTGTATATCTACTCTAAAAAAAGTGTGTTTTTAAACCTTTTCTAAAAGGTTTTTAAGGTTTGAATATATTGATTAGATTATGGCAACAAAAAGATTACTCGTCTTCATGTTAATAATACTTCTTCTATCAATATTTTCGATAATATATCCAAGTTTAACCGGAGAAGCATCTAAACAAACAGAATATCCCCTTGAATACGCAACGCTTCAAAGAGTTATAGATGGAGACACAATAGAGCTAGATTCTGGTGAGCATGTTCGTTTGTTGGGCATAAATAATATAGAAGTATAAAGTAGGGAGGAAATAAATACTCTTTTGTTATAATTTTTTAAATTTTAAAAATCCAGGGTTTTTCTCAGGAAGTACCTAATATTCTCCGGCATTCTTGAATTAAGTTGAACCATAAATTTAAATAACGATTTTAATACTATTTTATAATTAATACAAAAAAAGTACAATCAAAGTAAAATGACTCCTTCTAAAACTTTAGCAATTTACGCAAGACATGATGCAAATCTTAGCATAAGTAACTCAAATGTAATTGAAACTTATTTAGAATTTGAAAAAATAGCTAAGAAAAGATACTTCGCATTTAAAAAAGATGCAAGATCATTTGAGGCTCAATTAAGAGATTATGCATTACCTCATTTCGACCCATTAGAAATTTCTGAAGTAGTATATAATTGGTTGAATCCGGAACAATTGAGTGTTTTAATGAAAAACTTGCCTAACTGCCGTAAAAGTATCTATGTCCCACACCATCCTGCTCATGCTCAATCAAGTTATGTTTTTACTCTACCCAAAGAAAAAGATTTGATAGTGAGTATTGATGGGGGTGGCGATAAAGATGATTATTTTAAGGTATTTCTTAATAAGAGAAATAAATTAGAAGAAGTATTAGATGTAAAAATTAATCTAGGAAAACCATATCGTCTTTTGGGGCTAATATCTCCGGAATTATATTCTTCTGATGCGGAAAATTATAATCTAGATCTTCCCCTTTCGGGTAAAATAATGTCTCTTTCAGGTCTTGGTACCATTAGAAAAGATTATGTGCCTGCGATAACCGAATTTTATTTAGGATTTATGCAAGAGCCACATGAAGAAAACAGATTTACAGAGGAAAATTTTAAAAGATTAATTAAACGACTCGGACTGGATGGCAGAAGATCCTTGAATCCAGAAATGGCAAGAGATGTTTTAGCGACTTCTCAATATATTTTTGAAGAAACGATTAAAAAAAATGTCTACCCTATAATCCTGGAAATAAACCCCTCCCGCGTAATAATGGTCGGAGGATGTGGATTAAATGTAACTATGAATTCAAAAATTGAACGAGAGCTTGATGTAGAAGTTTTTACGCCCCCCTGCCCAAACGATTGCGGTATTAGTCTTGGCGCATTAAAACTATACAAACCTGGCTTAGAATGTTTAACTTCCCCATTTAGCAAGCTTCAACCAACAGGAAGTAATGCAATAATTCCTGCCAGATTGGAATTCCATAGTAATAAAATAAGTTTAGAAGATTTAGCAAGAATTATTTCTGGAGGTGCAATAGTTGGAACAATGGTGGGGCCAATTGAAATTGGTCCAAGAGCATTAGGAAATAGATCTTATCTTGCAAATCCTCTGATACCTGGAATGAAAGATAGAATAAATTCCTCGGAAATAAAAAATCGCGAATCTTGGAGACCTGTTGCGCCAATCATTCCAATTGAGAGACTAAACGAATATTTTGAAACAAGGGTTCCTTCCCCCTATATGACTTTTGCTCCAATTACCCGAAATAAATACATAGGTGAATTCGGGGAAATTGTGCATGTTGATGGTTCAGCAAGAATTCAAACAGTTACAGCTCAAGATGGTTGGATCTATCATTTAGTGAAGGCTGTAGGAAAGATAACTGGAAGAGATATATTAATGAACACCTCTTTTAATATAAAAGGTCAACCGTTAATTAATGATTATTCTGAAGCATTTGATATCCTAAGAAGTTCAGATTTGGAAGGAATAGTAATCTCTAAAAAAGGAGACTTAAATGATTTTGAATTTTTCCAAAAATAAATTTAATTTTTAAAATGAAACCTCAAGCTTTAGACCGTTTGGCAGAAAGTAAAAAAGATATATCTGCAGATTTGTCAACAATTCTTCCTCCGAGGAATCCGGCTAAAGAAATTTATCATTTACATGCTTCAAGACCTGGCCCATTTAATGCCAATGAGATTTATTTGGCGATTCAAGAAAAAGCAAGATATCCAGAATTAGAGGTTATAACTGGAGTATTACAACCATATGGATCGGTGTCAAAGTTTATGAATTATTGGTTGGCCGGACTTGATTCTGAAGTAATAACTAGCATTATGTCTCGATTAATTCTAAATTCAAATAAGATATTTGAAAATGAAAAATTCAATTCTGAATTAGTAAATGCTATAGCCTGCGAGGTTTATGGGGAAGGAAAAGACCTTTTTAATTCATTGGTTGAACCTTTATTTAGGAATTATAACTCAAAGTTAGTTAATGTAGGATTTACAAAAAAAGATAGTTCGGAGATACAAGAAAGATTTAGTAATAAATCTCTTTCTTTAGAAGATGCATTAGTCGACTTTTCAGAATCAATCATTAATGTTTTGTTGAATAAACATAAATTGCCGGTATTTAAAATGCAAAGATTTCAATCAGAATTAGTAAATGGTTTAAGTTTTAAATATATCTCTAGAGAAGGAGTTTCTAAAGAATATGCCCATTTGATAGAAAAAAAGAAAAGGCAGTATGAGGCCGCGTATTCTCTTATATTTAAAGAGTTAAAGAGTTATGGGGGAAGATTTCCAAATAAGGATCAGTTAAATAGAGTATTAAAACGCTGTACCCGAGTCGATTCCGCTTTTTCTAGTCTGTCAATTTCAGAAGAAGAGATAAAATTTAGATTTGATAATCCTAGTTTAAAAAGAGAAGAAAGGTTAAGCATTGAAGATTCCTTGCTCCTTTCAATACTTGCTCATAAAAGGACTATAAACGAAAAAGTTTCAGATTCAAATCCTATCCCCTATATTGATGGAGATAATATGGTCTTAGCCCTATTTGAAGCTGCTTCCCGTTATAAAAAATCTTTGGTTTTACAAGAGTTTTTTAGAGGAACGGACTATGGTGTCTATAAAAGATTAATTCCAAACTATCCTGAATTGAATATTGGAATTTCCGCATGTAAAATATGGGACACGCAACAATTTCCAGAATTTGATCAGAATCTAATTATGGGACTTAAATATCTATAGTAAATTTATGCGCTTAAATACTTGATACTTTTAGGTTTTTTATAATCTACCAGTATAAATTCTTCATCGGAGATAGTTGAAAAATTAAAATTATTAAATTCTTTTTTTAATGAATCAAATTTGCTACTAACCCTTATATCATTAAAATGTGGCAATAATAAAAAATCCAGAATATTTAGTCCATCAAAAGATCTTAGTCCTGGAGCATTTTTGGAGTTATCAAAATATTTGACATATTCTATTGTTGGACCCAATATAGCCGAACCTGCACTTGAACCGATATAAATTCTATCTGATTTGATCAGTTTTTTTAGAATCTTATCAAACCCGCTTTTACGAACTTCTTGCAATAAATAAAAAGTATTTCCACCAGCAATATATATGATTTCAACATTCTTTGAAATTATTCCTAATTCTTTTTGTTTAAGCACGGAAATATCACACTCAATTACTTCAAATCCCAATTCTATAAGTTTTTTCTTATCTTCAATTATAAAATCTTTATTTTCATGTAGATTAGCTGCAGTTGGGATAAATAGAACTCGCAATTTAGAAGGTTCTAAATTAAGATATTTTACAACTCTTTCCAATACCTTGGATCCTACCGAAGTCAAGACGATTTTTCCCATAGTCCCCTTAATCTAATGTATTATTTAAATCTGCCTTTTATCATTCATCCAAAATCTTTAAATAAAAGCTCTAACTAATACCTTCATGTCCGCCAAACGAATCCTCATCTTCTTTCTCGTAATATCCCTTCTAGGCCTCCTCTCAGTATATTATCCAAAACTCACCGGCGAAGCCACAAAAACCCAAGCCCAAGAATATCCTAAAGAACAAGCCATTCTTGAGCGAGTAATCGATGGCGACACCATCGAAGCTCTAGTAAATAATGAAACATGGAAAATACGCCTCTTAGGAATAAATACGCCTGAAAAGAAAATGCCTTTTTCAAATGAATCCAAGGCATTTTTACAGCAGTTTGTTGGCAAGAAAATAACTCTTGAAAGAGATTGGGAAGATACAGATAAATACAAAAGAAAATTGCGCTATATCTATTTTGATAATCGCTTTCTAAATCAAGAAATTCTCGAATTAGGTTTAGCTAATTCTTATTACACTTCTGGTTTAAAATATGAACAGCAATTTCTAAATGCAGAAAATCAAGCAAAAAATCTTCAAATAGGAATATGGACAAAATCTAAAGAAGTTTGTTCGGATTGCATTAAGTTAAAGGAATTAAATCCAATACAAGAATATTTTATCCTAATAAATGAATGCAGTTATGATTGTGATATGATTAGATGGTTTGCAAAAGATGCGGGAAGAAATACTTTTTATCTTTCAGCCATAGTCTCTGGACAAGAAAGCATTTACTCAAGCAATGGAAAGGATGTCTGGAACAATGATGGTGACAGATTTTTTATGTTTGATGATAGGGGCTTGCTGGTTTTATTTTATCAATACTAATTCTTCATAGTGCTTATCTAAATCTTTTTGATATTTATTATTGGGTTTTATTACAGAGTCATAAGCATAATATCCTGCTACAATAATTCCAATTATAGATGTAACAATCGCAAATAGCCAAGCTATTTGCCAATTTAGGATAATCATCGGAAAAGTAATCCCTTGCATAAATGTCATAACTTTACCAGCATAACGCACATGTGGAAGAAATCTTTTGCGGAAGATTACAGCCAGAATTAAAAATGGAAATGCGAGAATTTCTCTAGATATTATCAGAATTATGAGTAAAATATGGGCGGAATTGATAATATTATTATTTATCATATAAGTCAAGATCGCCAAAATAATGCTAATCATTAACACCCTATCAGCGATAATGTCTATTTTTCTTCCAAAATTTGTAACTAAGTTAAATTTTCTGGCAATAAAACCATCCACGAAATCAGTTAGCGCAGCAATAGCAAATAAAATTACAAGAAGCCAAATATCAATTCCATGAAAAATTAAAAGCACAAGTAAGGGACTAATCAAAAGCCTAAACAAGCTTAAGGTGTTAGGAATATTATAGATATTTTCTTTTTCTTCTTTTTTCATAGTGATATGTCCGTTTTACAATTAAGCAGATTAGTATTCAGTATACTGTCTCTGCATATAGTATCTAATAGGAATAGTCATGCCCATTATGAATGTTATCCAACCTATCGCAGATGCGACTACGGTATAAAAATTCTTGTCAATTATTTCTATTGTTAAAATTGCAGGCCAAAAAATTATTCCACCAATTACAAATAAAACAATCCAAGCAATTCTATCTTTTCTTTTAAGAATATGATCTGATAGATAGATTATCATGATACCCATTATTATTATCAATGCGCATTTCAGAAGTGTAAGTCTGACAATTATTGAAGCTAAATCATTATTGTATTTATAAAAAACCTGCCAGACAACGTCGATTATTCTCATGTTATACTTTAGAATAAATTCCATAAACCCAAGATAAGCAACACCAAAAATAATCGCAAATATCCCATTAAAAAAGGTTATTCTCGCGCCAGTTTTTATCTTTTCAAGAGTTTCTATTGTTAACATAGTATTATATCCTATTCGGAGTTTTAAAAGATTTATATTCTCGAAGAACAGAAGAAACCTAGGCAACTTCTTGCATCTGCGCCCTAACTGCTTCAAGAATTTCTACATTAAGTTGAAAAGAGGAGTTAATTTGGAACGAAGTGGAGTCTTTTTCCAATCTCCTTAATCTTTCTTCCTTTCTTTCAAGCTTTTCTATTTGCTTATTGATTTTATTTACCTCAGGAATATCTTCAGGCATATATGTCAGTGGTCCGCCGATTACTTGATATGATGACCTAATCATAATCAATTCATCTATTTTATGAATGGGATGATTTTTCATTACATGATTGTACGCATTAAGATTACTGGCAACCTTTTCATTAAATGTTGGATAATCAAAAAGATGCATTACACATCTTTTGCAACCCCTTTCATCATAAAAATAATCAAGAATATCTAATGTCTGTTTGTAATCACTTATGTGAACTATTTGTCCAAAAATTTCGTGCGCTTTCATTCTGCCAACATTTCCAGGATTCATCAAAGCCAATCCACCGATAGATGCCCTTCCTAAAATTGATTTAATTTCTTCTTCGCTGAACGTTTCTTGTTTTAATTGTCCGTCAAGGCTGTATCCGTGTGATTCTGCCCAGTCTATTTGCCTTCTACTATATGTTTCTTGTAAAAACTTGTGATTCGCCTTTATTCGTTCTTCAATTTTGCAGTTAAAATCATACCAGAAATTCCGCGCTTTTGCTTCGAGTTCTTTTCTGAGCATTTCTCTTCTTTCCATGTGTAATTTTATTAATAATGGTTTATAAGTATTTATTTATCGAAACAGCTATTATTTCTTTTTTACAACAAGATAAACTTTATCACCTTTGTGAACACCAATAATTTTTATCCCAACTTCCTGTCCCTTATCTGCCCAGCCATAAGGCTGATGATTAATTTCTATTCTTTCTATTTTATGCTTCAGCATTCCAGTTTTATCTCCAATAACAATTAATTCATCTCCGACCCTAATTACACCCGAACTTATTTTTATTGCAGCAACACGAACTTTGGCATAATAATGGTAAATTGTTCCAATAAACTCTTTCTTTTGTGTTGCTGAGGAATGTTCTGCGTTTGAAAAATCCTTAGAAGTTGGAACACCTAAATAAAATCCCGAAGAAAAACCCTTGTTATAAGCACTATTCAATTCTTTCATGCTCTCTTTAATCTCTGCCTCAGTTAATTTTTTATCAAGCGCTTTTCTGTAAACATGAGTAACAGTAGAAACATATTCTGGCTCCCTGTTTCTGCCTTCAATCTTGAATGCAACAACTCCTGCTTTCTTCAGCTCTTCAATAAATTTCAGAGAACACAAATCTTTTGCAGACATTACAGTATTATTTTCAAGTTTCAGTTCGTTTCCATCTTCATCGGCTACATTATAAGCTCTTCTGCAAGGTTGAAGACATTCTCCTCGATTCGCAGACTTTCCAAACAAGAATTGAGAAGTAAAACATCTTCCAGAAACACTAACACACATAGCGCCATGAACAAAAACCTCAACAGGCATTATTTTTGCTATTTCCTTTATTTGTTTAATATTCAACTCGCGAGCAAGAATTATTCTCTCTGCGCCAAGTTTTTTATAAAATCGCGCAGCTTCAGCATTTGCAATGCTTGCCTGTGTTGAAATATGAAATGGAATCTTATGTTTTTTGCATAATTGAATAACACTCAAATCCCAGCAGATTATGGCATCAATAAAAGGTTTAGCCAGTTTGATTAGTTTCTCTATTTTAGCAAGTTCATTATCATAAACAATTGTATTAAGTGTAAGATATCTTTTCACTTTTTTAGCATCACAAATTTTCTTAACTTCTTTCAAATCTTTAATAGAAAAATTCTTAGCATTTGCGCGCATATTCATGCCTTCCTGCAATCCAAAATATACCGCATCTGCGCCAGCATTAACTGCTGCAATAAGCGAAGGAAAACTTCCTGCGGGCGCTAGTAACTCCAAGTGTTTTTGTGGTGATTTTTTCATAAGTCATTAATTACAATAGTCTTTTTAAATATAGTTAATTTATTATCAATATGAACAACAGAACAACAGTTAATGACAGATTAAAAACAAGAAGTAAAGCCAGAGGTTTTATAACAGCAGAAGAAGTAATTGGCATTAGAAATCCTGATTACGATGAAGATAACATTTATGCTGAAACTTTAAGACAAATACCCGGATTAGGAAGAGAAATTCGCATTGGTTATTACATTCTTGGACGTTAAAATTATCTTTTAATACTTTAGGGCTCGGCCCCACATCCAGACTTAAATATATCTAAAAATTTATTTGCTAAAAAAGAGCGTACACTTGCAATGACCCTGAAGCTCAATCTCGCCACGATGAAAAACACAGGGGCAAATAATATCTTTATCTTTTTCCTTATTGCCTGTTAAAATCCTGCAAGGACAATAAATCTCACCATTAAACTCTTTATTTCTAAGCAGGGCATTTAATATGCCTCCAAGAGCTTCTGAATTAGGATTCAACTTAAAATTCTGGCTATCAGCATATTTCTGCAATTGCTTGCGAAGTTTTGCCTTTTCTGCCTCTTTTTTGTTATTTTCAGCCATAGAAGATATAGTGCGGTTAGATTTATAAATACATCTTTCCAAGAGTAAACATGGTTAAAATAAAAGTAGATACTGATAAATGCATTGGGTGCGGTGCTTGCGTTGGAGTATGTCCGCAGAGTTTTGAAATGTTTGAAGGCAAAGCAAGACCTAAAAAATCAGAAGTAAAAAAAATAACCTGCGAAAAAGAAGCAGCAGAAATCTGCCCTGTTCAGGCAATCACAGTTAAATAAATCATATTCAACAAAATAAAAC
>Ga0172370_10001801_pt1 | contig 31882 bp, 13 predicted proteins | sample LakKiv5m_FD_114538 | JGI IMG/M metagenome (GOLD analysis project Ga0172370, IMG submission 114538) | Freshwater microbial communities from Kabuno Bay, South-Kivu, Congo - kab_022012_11.5m | ecosystem: Environmental > Aquatic > Freshwater > Lake | place: Democratic Republic of the Congo...
ATCTTGTCGAGAGCGGCGTCCTGCACGCGGGCTGTCTCGACGCCTTCCGCCTGCGCGACGACACCGGCGCCTCCAAGGTCTTGACATTGCACCGCCATCAAGTTGAGGCCATCCACGCCGCCCGCTCCGGCGAGCCGTACGTCCTCACTACGGGCACGGGTTCCGGCAAAAGCCTGTCGTACATCGTGCCGATCGTCGATCACGTGCTGCGCTCCGGCTCCGGTCGCGGCGTGCAGGCGGTCATCGTGTACCCGATGAATGCGCTGGCGAACTCCCAGGTTGGCGAACTCGAGAAGTACCTCGGCAAGGATCCGGCGACGCGCAAAGTGACGTTCGCCAAGTACACCGGCCAGGAGAAGACTGACGACCGCCGCGCCATCGTTGAGAATCCGCCGGACATCCTGCTGACCAACTACGTGATGCTGGAACTCCTGCTCACGCGGGCGAACTCAGAAGAGTACAAGCTCATCGAAGGGGCGAAACAGCTTCGCTTCTTGGTGCTTGACGAACTGCACACTTACCGTGGACGCCAAGGAGCCGACGTTGCCCTGTTGGTCCGCAGATTGCGACAGGCGAGTGGCTCCGAGGATGTGCTCTGCGTAGGCACGTCGGCAACGATGGCCAGCGGTGACAGCTGGCGCGCGCAACAGGAATCCGTGTCTGAGGTTGCTTCCCGGCTCTTCGGCGCGCGAGTAGCGCCAGAGCGCGTTGTCGGCGAGACGCTGCGCCGACTCTGTGCCGCGCAGGAACTCGAAGACATCGACTTCGTCAACGATCTCAAGGGCTGCGTTGGCCGCGGCGAGGTTCCGGCTTCCAGTGACTTCGAACGATTTCGGACGCATCCGCTCGCGATTTGGGTCGAAGGACGGCTCGGCGTAGAAGCCGACCTCAGCGACGACCGACTTCGTCGCTGCGTGCCGCGCTCCTTGACGTCGGCCGCGGCATTGCTTGCAGCTGCGACGGATTCGGACGTCTTGGCATGCAGCAAGCTGCTGCAGAAGACGCTGCTGGCCGGATTCGCCTGCGTCGCGCCGGATGGCAAGCCCACATTTGCATTTCGGCTCCACCAGTTCGTGTCGAAGGGCGAGACCGTCTACGCGTCGCTCGAACCCGAGCCTGACCGCCACGTTACGCTCGCCTATCAGCAGTTCGTGCCTGACGGCACACGCACGAAGGTGCTGCTTCCTTTGGCGTTTTGCCGCGAGTGCGGTCAGGAGTACTACGTCGTCAAGCGTGTCGCGGTCGAGGGCGGCGTGCGCTTCGAATACCGCGGCCTGGCGGAGAGACAGCTGCCGCCGCACGAAACGGCCGGGTATCTGTTTCTCGACACTTGCGACCAGCCGTGGCCGATCGACCCGGAGGATGCCAAGGCACGCTTGCCTGAGAGCTGGTTGGAGGACCGCCGCGGGCGGGTCGTTGTCAAAGACAGCCGCAAACCAGACGTACCCTCAGAGGCACTGGTGTCCGCGCTCGGCGAACAAGACCAGGGTGTGCAGCGAGTCCATTGGATCAAGGCGCCGTTCCGGTTCTGTCTGCGCTGTGGTGTCGCGTACAGCACGAGGCAGAAGTCGGACTTCGCCAAGCTGGCCAGCCTCGGCACCGATGGCCGCAGTACAGCCACAACGATCATGGCGATGGCGACGATCCGGGAACTGCGGCAATCGTCCCTCAAGGCCGAGGCGCGGAAGCTGTTGAGTTTTACGGACAACCGTCAAGATGCCGCGCTTCAGGCGGGACACTTCAACGACTTTGCCGAGGTCGGTCTCGTGCGGTCTGCACTCGCCAAGGCAGTGGTTGAAGCTGGCCCCGCTGGCATTCGCCACGACGATTTGCCCGATCGCATGTTCAAGGCACTCGACCTGGAGGTCGGCGAGTACGCGCCAAACCCCAGCATTCGCTATCTCGCCCGTGATGAGACAGACCGTGCGCTACGGCGCGTGTTGGGCTACTACGTGTACCGGGACCTGCACCGCGGATGGCGGCTCACGTCGCCGAACCTGGAGCAGACTGGCCTTCTGCACATCGACTACTTGTCGCTGGAAGAGCTCTGCGCCGATGAGTCCGCGTGGAAGGGCACGCATGGCGCGCTGCTCGATGCGTCCCCGAGCACGCGCGCCGAAGTCTGCCGTACCGTGCTCGATCACCTGCGCCGAGAGTTGGCGATTCGCGTCGAGTTTCTCGACCCGATCGAACAGGACAAGATCCGCGCCGACGCGGGGCAGCGCCTCGTGCCATCGTGGCAGATCGACGACCGTGAGGTCATGGAACGCGCGCGCTTGGCCTTTCTGACGCGAACCGCGAGCGAGGCCGATCGTCGGCAGTTTGGCGCCGTGTTCCTGACGCCGATGAGCGGTGTAGGCTTGTACCTCCGACGCCCGGACCTGCTGCAGACACCCGGCGCACGCAAGCTCAACATGCAGGATACGGAACAGATTTTGCGCAGTCTGGTGGACGTGCTGCTGTCGGCCGGGCTGCTGTGCAGCAGCGACCGCAATGCGACGCCAGATGGGGTCCGCGGATTCCAACTGCCTGCCGCAGCTCTCATTTGGCGTGCCGCCGCGGGTACGCACGCGATCCACGACCCAGTGAGGACACCACACGCACCGGACGACGGTCTGCGCGTGAACCGGTTCTTCGTCGACCTGTACCGGAAAGGCACGACCACGCTGCGCAACCTTGAAGGTCGCGAACACACAGCGCAAGTCACGCCGGAACTGCGCGTTCGACGCGAAGACGACTTCCGTGCCGCCAAGCTGCCGGTCCTGTTTTGCTCGCCGACGATGGAACTTGGCGTCGATATTTCCGAACTGAACGTCGTGAACATGCGCAACGTGCCACCGACGCCCGCCAACTACGCGCAGCGCAGCGGTCGGGCTGGTCGGACGGGCCAGCCGGCGTTCCTGTTCACGTACTGCACGGCGGCAAGCCCCCACGATCAGTATTATTTCCGGCAGCCAGCGAAGATGGTGGCTGGGTCCGTCACAGCGCCGCGACTCGATCTGACCAATGAGGACTTGGTCCGGGCCCACATCCACGCGGTCTGGTTGTCGGCGGCAAAGGTCAAACTCGGCGCCAAGATGACCGAAGTCGTCGACACAGGCGGCGATGACCCAATTTTGGTCGTCCACAAGGACATTGACGACACGCTGCACGCGGCAACGATTCGCGCCAAGGCGCAGATCCACGCCCGGCAAGCGCTAGGTGAGTTGGTCGCGGCGATGCTCGGCCCGACTGGCAAAGCAGACGATTGGATCGCGGATGTCTTGAACGAGATGCCGCGCAGGTTCGACGAGGCCTGCAACCGCTGGCGAGATCTCTTTCGTTCGGCCTGGACCCAATTCTGGCGCCAGTCCAAGGTCATGCAAGACGCGTCGCGCGATGCGCGAGATCGCGACAAGGCAGTCGGTCTGCGGAACGAAGCCGAGGCGCAACTGCGTCTGCTGCGCGGCGACGAGGAGGGCGACTACCAAGAGCAGTCAGAATTCTATCCGTATCGCTACCTTGCCAGCGAGGGGTTCTTGCCTGGCTACAACTTCCCGCGTCTGCCGCTTGCGGCGTTCCTGCCAGGACGCAAGCGCAAGGGCGACAAGGACGAGTTCCTGCAGCGCCCGCGGTTCCTGGCCGTGTCCGAATTCGGGCCGCGCAGCTTCATCTACCACGAAGGCGGTCGGTACATTGTCAACAAGCTCATCATGCCCGTGGACCGCGACCGAACGCCGGTGGAGACGCATGCTGCATTGTGCACCTCGTGCGGCTACATGCACCCTTCGCGCGGTGGCGAACCGACGCCGGACATCTGTGTGGCATGCGGCGCCGTCCTGCCGGCCGCGTGGAAGAACCTGTTTCGGATGCAGAATGTGTCCGCGCGGCGTAGAGACCGCATCAACTCGGACGAGGAGGAGCGGGCGCGGATGGGCTACGAGCTCAAGACGGGCGTCCGCTTTGCCGAACGAGGCGGTCTCGCCGGCCGCCAGACGGCGGTCGTTCGCGCAGCCGATGGCGGCGAACTGCTGGCACTCGACTACGGCGATGCGGCAACGCTGTGGCGCATGAACCTCGGGTGGCGGCGACGCCAGGATCGTGCCGTTCTCGGCTACGTGCTTGACTTTGAACGCGGATACTGGGCGCGAGAGTCAGCACTGGAAGACGCAGAAGACGACGCCGAAGCTCCCGAGGAGCAAGAGGCTGCGACCCAGAACATGGCCAAGCCACGGCGCATTGTTCCGTTCGTGGAGGACCACCGGAACGCGCTCATCGTGCGGCCCAAACATGTACCCGCGGATCGCGACGAACGCGCGAAGTACATGGCGAGCCTACAGGCGGCGCTGAAGACGGCTATCCAGATCCAGTACCAGTTGGAAGACCGCGAACTTGCCGCGGAGCCGCTGCCCGACGACCAGAACCGTGCCGCCATTCTGCTCTATGAAGCCTCTGAGGGCGGCGCGGGCGTTCTGCGCCGACTCGTCGACGGTGACGACGTCGAGGTTTTTCGGACGATTGCGGGTGTGGCGCTCGAACTCTGCCACTTCGACCCGCACGGCATCGATCTCGGCGGGCCGGCGCGCGGCGAAGAACGTTGCGAAGCGGCTTGTTACGAGTGCCTGCTGTCCTACTACAACCAGCGCGACCACCGCCTTGTCGACCGCAAGCTGCTGCACACGACATTGATGGAGCTGGCGGCTTCGACTGTCGAGGCCTCGCCGCGCCCAATCTCGCGCCAGGCGCACTATGAGAAGTTGCTTGCGCGTTGCGACTCTGATCTGGAACGTCGCTGGCTGTCAGAGGTTTTCTCGCTGGGCCTGATCTTGCCAGATGAGGCGCAACATTTGATTCCGACTGCTGCGACACGCGCGGACTTCTGGTATTCGCGCTCCGGCTTGGCTGTCTACATCGACGGTCCGCACCACGATGCTCCGCGCCAACAGCAGATTGACCATGCCCAGGAGGACGGACTCGACGCGTCCGGCATTCCCTTCGCGCGCTTTCACCACCACGCAGACTGGCGCGTGGTCTTTGCCCGTCACGCAAGCGTCTTCGGCACCCTGCCCGAGCGACGTCCGTCCGCAGCGCCGGACGTAGCAACGCTCGACCTGAATCTGTTCGACGCGTCGTGGCATGTAGTCGTTGTTGCAGCCGACGCGCGCTGGCCGGGCCTCGTCAAGCCAGGCGAGGATCTGTCGATTGATGGCCGAGTTGCCGGGTCCGCGGCTTTCGCGCTTCAGTCCGCGGATCGCAAAGTGCTCGTCATCGACGGTGCTGCGACGGAAGCTGACGAAGCACTTGCGGCCGCGCACGCAGCTGGTTTCACTGCTGTTCGCTTGTTGGCACAGCAGGCAGACGCGCTGGCGCACCTCGCTGCCGCCTGGGAGGCCTGATCATGGCCGTGCTTATCGGACAGACGTTCTTTCAGGCGATTTCGCGTTTGCCGATGGCAGACCAACCGGGCGTCATCCGGTTTGTGTCGGAGCTGCAGCAGAACCCAGCCAACCCCGGCGCACAGTTGCATCCCGTGGCGAACGCACGGTCCAAGGACGTCTGGTCTGGCAGGGTCACAGACGACATCCGCGCGATTCTGCACCGGGAGAGCGGCGACCTGACGCTGCTGCATGTGGACCGTCACGACAAGGCGTACGAGTGGGCGGAGCGCCGCGACATCGAACGCCACAAGCAGACCGGCGCATTGCAAGTTGTCGAAGTCGAAGAAGTCCGTCGCATCGTCGAGCGGATCATCGAGCGAAAGACTGAGGTGGCGCCGCGGATGTTCGCAGCCCACGACGACGCGTATCTGCTCAGCCTCGGTGTTCCGCAGTCGGCCCTGCCAGCCGTGCGAGAAGTGCGAAATGACGAGCATTTGCTTGAGCTTGTCGCCCATCTGCCTGCCGATGTCGGCGAGCGGCTGATGGATGTGGCTGAGAACAAGCTGGTTGTGCCACCGCAGGCCGCGGGCATACACATTCCACTCGCGCAACATGCCGAGACGCGACGTTCCTTCTATCTTGTCGAGGATGTAGCCGGCCTCCAGGCCGCACTCAACGCGCCATTGGCAGGTTGGCTGACGTTTCTGCACCCGGACCAGCGCAAGCTCGCCGAAGGGAACTTTGCGGGGCCGGTCAAGGTGTCGGGATCAGCGGGAACAGGTAAGACGGTCGTGCTGCTGCACCGCGCGCGGCATCTTGCGCGCCAAGGACAGCGGGTACTGCTGACCAGCTTCGTGACGACGTTGTGCGCCAACCTGCAACGTCACCTCAACCTCTTGTGCGCGCCAGCGGAGCTCGCGCGCATTCGCGTCTCTACCGTCCGCTCCGAAGCGGCGTCCGTCCTGAGCCGCTGCGGACAAGGCTGCAGAGCTCCGATTGACAAAGAAGTGGATGAGGCCTTGCGCAAGTGCGCGCAGCTCAAGGGTCTGGGACTGCCTCCCGCCTTCGTGCGCTCCGAATGGCACGGCGTCATTCTGGCCCAGGGCATTGCGACCTGGGACGAATACCGTGCCGCGCGCCGCACGGGCCGCGGTCGACCGCTGAGCGTGCAGGAGCGCAAGCAGCTCTGGGGCGTGTTCGAGTTGGTACGCCAGGAACTGCAACGCGGCGGCAAGCGTGCATGGCCGGACATCGCGCGCCTTGCAGCGGACGCCCTGACTTCCGGACGGATCGTCACTGACTACGACGCAGTGCTTGTCGACGAGGCGCAAGATCTCGGCCCGCAGGACATCCGCTTCGTAGCCGCGCTCTGCTCCGGTGCATCCGGGCGACTGATGCTCGCTGGCGACGCCGGCCAGCGGATCTATCCCGGCGGCTACTCGCTGCGAGGCCTTGGCGTGGACGTGCGCGGGCGCTCGCACGTTCTGCGCATCAACTACAGAACAACAGAACAAATTCGGCGGTTCGCCGATCGATTGCTGGGCGACTCCGTCGACGATCTCGACGATGGCACCGAGTCGCGCCGCGGCACCCGCAGTCTCTTGAAGGGGCCAGAACCCTCGCTACGCGGATTCGCCAGTCCAAAACTGGAGACCGAGGCCGCCATCGCGGACATCCTGGCGCACGTAAAGGCCGGAGAACCGCCCACTTCCCTCGCGGTCTTTACGCGGACGAACAAGCAGGTCGAGGCGGTTCGCGATGCGCTGGAGTCGGTTGACATTCCCGTGCACCAACTAGAAGACAATACACCGGATCTGCCTGACGCTGTGCACATCGGCACCATGCACCGCGCCAAGGGGCTTGAGTTCAAGCGCGTGTATGTACTGGGTTGTTCTGCAGACCTCTTGCCACATCCCCAGGCGCTCGCCGGCAACGACGACCCGCAAGACCGCGAAGCCGCAGTGGCGCAGGAGCGGCAACTGCTCTATGTCGCCATGACGCGCGCCCGCGACGCGCTGTGGTTGAGTTGGCATGGCGCGCCGAGCCCGTTCCTGACCGCGCTGGGCGTGAAGTAGGAGACCCCGTGCACGCATTCACTGTTGGTTCCTTGGTGCGCGCTCGGGGTCGAAGCTGGGTCGTTCTGCCCGCTGAACCCGAAGACCCAGACGTCATCATGTTGCGACCGCTCGGCGGCACCGACGAGGAGGTGACGGGTATTCACCTTGGCCTCGAACCCGATGTGATTCCGGATCAATTCGCGCCGCCGGATCCGCAGGTCGATCTTGGCAACCACCTGTCGTGCCAGTTGCTGCGCGACGCCGTGCGCCTCGGATTTCGTTCCGGTGCCGGGCCGTTCCGCTGCCTGGGCCACATCGCAATCGAACCTCGGCCTTACCAGTTGGTGCCGCTGCTCCTGGCGCTCAAACTGGACCCGGTGCGCCTGCTCATCGCGGATGACGTCGGGATCGGCAAGACAATTGAAGCTTGCCTGATTGCACGCGAATTGCTGGATCGCGACGAGATACGGCGCATGACGGTGCTGTGTCCGCCGCACCTCGCCGAACAGTGGCAGCGCGCGCTGCGCAACCAGTTCCACTTGGACGCAGAACTCGTGCTGTCCTCGACAGTGTCGCGCTTGGAAAAGGGGCTCCTGCCCGGCGAGTCCGTGTTCGAGCGCTTTCCAGTCACGGTCGTTTCGACCGACTACATCAAACGGCAAGAGCGGCGCGATCAGTTCTTGCGTACTTGTCCCGAGTTGGTCATCGTCGACGAAGCGCACGGCTGCGCGGATACGGGCGGTGGCCTTGCTAGCCAGCAGCGCCACGACCTGCTCCAGGCGCTGGTCAAGGATTCAGCCCGGCACCTGATTCTTGTCACGGCGACGCCACACAGCGGCCATGCTGTCGCGTTTCAGTCGCTGGTGTCGCTGCTGGATCCGGCCCTCGCTGCCCTGCCAACGGACCTTGGCGGCGAGCAAAACCGCAAGCACCGCGAACATCTGGCGCGCCATCTAGTCCAGCGTCGCCGCGCGGACCTGGAAACGTGGCTGCAATCGAATACGCCGTTCCCCAAGCGCATGGAACGCGAGCTGACGTACAAGCTGCACGCGGACTACCGTAAGTTCATTGAGGACGTACTAGATTGGTGTCGCAGAAGCGTCCTAGATCCGCAGCTCTCGAAACACCGGCAGCGGGTGCGGTGGTGGTCAGCCATCGCCCTGCTCCGCTCGATCGGCTCCAGCCCGCGCGCGGCAACCGCGACCTTGCGCAACCGCGCCTCCTACGCGGAGTTGGAAGCCGCCGCGATGGAAGCCGAGGCGCGGCGGACTGTCTTGGACGAAGCAGACGACCTGGAAGGCGAAGACGTCGTGCCCGGCATGGATCTCGCGGACGACGCGGAGGATGACGGCACGCAGGACGGCTGGCGCCGTGGTCTCTTGCGTCTGGCCAAACAAGCGGAGGCGCTGGAAGGCAAGGATCGCAAACTGGACGGCGGCATCGATCTCATCGCGGAACTTGTGGCAGCGGGTTCAGCGCCGATCGTCTTTTGCCGCTTCATTCCGACGGTTGCGTACCTTGCCGACGCGCTGCGCAAGGACAAGCGCTTCAAAGGCGTCGAAATCGCGGCTGTCGATGGCACGCTGCCGGCCGCAGAGCGAGAGGTGCGGGTGGCGGCGCTGGGGGCCCATTCGAAGCGCGTGCTGGTCTGCACAGACTGCCTGTCGGAAGGCATCGACCTGCAGCAGCATTTCGACACGGTCGTTCACTACGACATGGCCTGGAACCCGACCCGCCACGAGCAGCGCGAAGGCCGCGTCGACCGCTACGGCCAGCAGAAACCGACCGTCGGCGCAGTCACCTGGTACGGCGGTGACAACCCGATCGACGGTCTGGTGCTCAACGTCCTGCTGCGCCGCCACAAGGCGATCCGCACGGCGCTGGGCGTGTCGGTGCCCGTGCCCGTGGACGCGGCGCAGGTGAACGAGGCCATTTTCGAAGGGCTTTTGCTGCGCGAGAATGCAGGCTCGCACAACTTGAGCTTTGACTTCATGGACGACATGGAGCGCAAGATCGACCAGGCTTGGCGCGCGGCGGAGGATCGGGAGCGGCGCAGCCGCACGCTCTTTGCCCAGCAGCCGATTGAACGCGCCGTGCAATCTGAAGTCACGCAAGAGCTTTCGGCCGTGCGCAAGGCCCTTGGCAGCGCCCTCGATGTCGAGCGCTTCGTCCGCGTCGCACTGCGCGAGCTTGGCGCCGCGGTGGGCGATGCTGATCCGGCCACCGTCGACATGCGCGAAACGCCGCCGGCCGTGCGCGATGCCATCGGCGGCGACGCGAAGCTGGCGGTGACGTTCCAGGGTCGGCCGCGCGGGGAGGCGATCATTCTCGGGCGCACGCATCCGATGGTCGAAGGCCTCGCCGCTTACGTCCTGGAAGCGGCCCTCGATCCGCAGCTTCCCAGTGTGGCGCGACGCTGCGGTATCGTGCGCACGCGCAAGGTCGAACGCCGCGAGGTCGTGCTGCTCTTGCGCGTGCGTTTCCACCTGGGCGCGCGCGACCGGCGCGGTGAAGCTCGGCAACTGCTCGCGGAAGACCAGTTGCTTGTCGCCTTCGCCGGTCAGCCCGAGGCGCCCGAGTGGCTGCCGACGGAACGCGCCGAGGAGCTTGCCCAAGCGCTGCCTGACGGCAACCTCGACGCAGCGCAGGCACGCGACATGCTCGCGCGTTTGCTGCCGCGGCTCGGCGATATGCAGCCGCAGCTCGATCGTCTTGCCGATGAGCGTGGGCGCGAACTGCTGGAGGCGCACCGGCGCGTCCGCCAAGCGGGGCAAGCGACCGTGCGCGGCATGGCGGTTGAGCGCAGCGGCCAGCCCGACATCCTGGGCGTTTTCGTCTACGTTCCGGCGAGGTAACTGATGGCCCGAGCTGACCGCATCCTCGCCTACACCTGCGTCAAGAGCGAAGGCAGCATCTTGCCCTACGACCTGCTGGCGCGCGTCGCCGCCGCGGATCGGACCCTCGACGGCGTCAAGGCTGAGGACTACCACCTCGGCCCGAACGAGCGTTTCGGCGAGGTCGTGTCGCGCTCCTGGAGCCGGTTGACTGGCGCTTGGAAGTCGCTGCGCGAAGCCGTGGACAAGCAGCCAGAGGGCGATCCGGCGATTCGCGTCACGCGGGAGCGGTTCCTGTTGCCGCTGTTCCAGGAGCTCGGCTACGGGCGGCTGCAGACCACAAACGCCTTGGAAGTGGACGGTAAAAACTTCCCCATCTCGCACGCCTGGCAGCAAACGCCGATTCACCTGCTGGGCTGGGGCGTGGACCTGGACAAGCGCCAGCGCGGCGTCGCCGGTGCAGCGCAGAGCTCGCCGCATGGGCTCGTGCAGGATCTGCTCAACCGCTCCGACGCGCACCTCTGGGGGCTGCTGGCCAACGGCCGCCAGCTCCGCATTCTGCGCGATCACCAGAGCCTCACGCGCCAGGCCTACGTCGAGTTCGACCTGCAGGCGATGTTCGATGGCGAGCTGTACGGCGAGTTCCTGCTACTCTGGCTGGTTTGCCACGAGTCGCGCGTCGAGGCTGACAAGCCGGAGAACTGCTGGCTTGAGAAGTGGTTTCTGACCAGCCGCCAACAGGGTGTGCAGGCGCACGCCAAGTTGCGCGAAGGCGTGGAGGCGACGATCTGCGCGTTGGGCTCGGGCCTGATCCAACATCCGAAGAACACCGCACTGCGCGAGGCGCTGCAGTCGGGCGCGCTGACGCCGCTGGACCTGTACCGGCAGATTCTGCGTGTCGTCTACCGGCTGCTTTTCGTGCTGGTAGCCGAGGACCGCGGCGCGCTGCACCCGCCCGCGACGCCAGACCTGGTGCGCCGGCGCTACCAACGCTTCTACTCGCTGCGGCGCCTGCGGGATCTGGCCGCGGCCCGGCGCGGCGGCCCGCACGCCGACCTTTGGCAGCAACTGAAGCTCGTGCAGACGTTGCTCGCGGGCGGCGATGCCGCGGTGGGTCTGCCGGCGCTGGGATCCTACCTTTGGTCGCAGGAAGCTGCGCCGTGGCCGATGGCGTCGGAATGCAGCAATCACCACCTGTTGGGCGCCGTAACGCACCTAACGACGGTGGCGACGGACAACCGGCGCGGGCGCTTGCCCGTCAATTTTCGCACACTCGGCGCCGAAGAACTCGGCAGTGTCTACGAAGGGCTCCTGGAGCTGCATCCGGTCGTCCATGCCGAAACCGGCAAGTTCGAGCTGGAGGGGCGCCAAGGCAACGAGCGCAAGACCACGGGTAGCTACTACACGCCGTCATCGCTGGTCGACTGCCTGCTCGATTCGGCGTTGGATCCGGTACTGGACGAAGCGTGGAAGAAGCCGAACCGCGAGGCGGCGCTGCTTGAGTTGAAGGTTGTCGATCCGGCCTGTGGTTCCGGCCACTTCCTGGTTGCTGCGGCGCGACGTATCGCGAAGCGACTGGCGGCTGCGCGCAGTGGCGACGATGAGCCCAGCCCGGAGGCAATGCAGCACGCGCTGCGCGATGTGGTCGGGCGGTGCATCTATGGCGTCGATCTCAACGCCATGGCGGTTGAGCTGTGCAAGGTGTCACTGTGGGTTGAGGCACTGGAGCCCGGGCGGCCGCTTTCGTTCTTGGATGCGCATATTCAGTGTGGAAACAGCTTGTTGGGTGCGACGCCCGAGTTGCTGGATAGGCGGGACGAACAGGGACGCCTTGTGGGCATCCCGGATGAAGCCTTCGTCGCACTGGAGGGGGACGACACGAAGGTCACGGCGGATCTGAGGAAGCGCAACAAGGCCCAACGTGGCGGCGACCTGCTGTTCAGCAGCGTTGGCGAGCAAATCGACTTTGGTGCGCTGAGGACTCAGATGCGTGCGGTCCTCAACGACGGCGACGCGACACTGCTCGATGTGCGTGCAAAAGCGACGCATTACCGCGAGTACCTGGAGTCGCAGGCCTATCTTCGCGGCCGCGCTGTATCCGACGCCTGGTGTTCGGCGTTCATGTGGACCAAGGTGCCCAACGCGCCGGCGCTGACAAACGCAGAATTCCAAGCTATTCAGGATGGTCGACGCATCCCCGAGGCGATCCACGGTGAGATCGCGCGCCTGTCCGAACACTATCGGTTCTTCCACGTCCACTTGGCATTCCCCGAGGTACTCGAACGCGGCGGCTTCGACGTTGTGCTGGGCAATCCGCCATGGGAAACGATGAGCCCGGACGCGAAGGAGTTTTTCGCCGCGTACGATCCGCAGATCCGATTTCAAGACAAGGACGGCCAAGCGGCGACAATTGCCCGACTGTCTCAGGAACCGAACATCGCAGCGGCTTGGGAGGCAAATCGGCGAGATCTATTCGCGACCGTGCACTTCATCAAGCAGAGCGGCCGGTTCCGGATGTTTGCCGAAGGCAACCTCGGCAAGGGCGACTTCAACGTCTACCGTATGTTCGTTGAGCACGCCCTGACGGCCACACGCCCAGGCGGTCGTGCAGCGCAGTTCGTGCCTGAAGGTCTCTACAACGGCGCCAATTGCGCTGCGATCCGGGCGGATCTATTTGAGAAGTGCAAACTGGAACGGCTGTTCGGCTTCGAAAACACGCGTGAAGTCTGGTTCAAAGACGTTCACACGGCTATGAAGTTCGCAATGTACGCTGCAACGCCAGGAGGGGCGACTGAGGCGTTCGAGGCCGCCTTTTGCATTCGGTCCGAACAGCAACTCGCCCACGTCGCGCACGGTGCTGCTTTCCAGGTACCAGTGGCAATGGTCCGCGAGTTCTCGCCGGACGCGCTTGCCGTCATGGAGTTCAGCGACCAGCGCGATGTCGTCATCGCGTCAAAGATGTACAGCCGATGGCCGAAGTTCGGCGACAGCGAAGCTGGACCACCACGGCGTGTCTATATGCGCGAATTCGACATGGGAACAGACCGCGAGTGCTTCGGCGAGTCCGCGGCGGGTCTTCCGCTATACGAGGGACGCATGGTCGACCAGTTCGACCATCGTGCGAAAGGATACCGTAGCGGGCGAGGGCGAGCGGCTGTTTGGGAGGACCTGCCGTTCGGGCACGCAGCCAAGTCGATCCAGCCGCAATGGAGGGTTGCCCTGGGAGATGTGCCCGACAAAGTGCTGCCGCGAATGAACCGATATCGCGCTGGTTTTTGCGATGTCGCTAGCCCTACGAATGAGCGCTCGCTTTGCGCAGCGCTCCTGCCGTCCAATGTTGTGTCGGGCGACAAAGTCCCAACGATCGTGTTCGAAGACGGGTCGGACTGGACGCTGCTGTTGTGGCTGGCAGTGGCCAACTCGTACGCCATGGACTTTGTGGCCCGCAAAAAGATCTCGCTCAAGATGTCCTATACGGTGCTGGACAGCCTGCCATTTCCACGATTGAACCGAGACAGTGCCGTCGCACAGTGCCTGGTCCCCCTCGCACTTCGTTTGAGTTGCTGCGGGCCGGAGATGACCGAGTTCTGGAACGCCATGGCGGCCGACGGCTGGTGCGAAGCGGTGCCGGCCGACGGGCTACCTCCGGGGATAGAAGACGAAGATGAGCGCCTGCGCATTCGCGCCGAGATCGATGCCATCGTCGCACGCGACGTGTTCGGCCTGACAGCGTCCGAGATGGAGTACGTCCTGGCAACGTTCCCGATTGTGCGTGAGCGCGAGGAGCGAGCGTATGGGGAGTTCAGGACGAGGCGGTTGATCTTCGAAGCGTTTGAGCGCACGGGAGGGCCGCGCCATGGCTAAGCGCGTGTTCTTTTCGTTTCACTACGACGACGTCATAGACTTCCGGGCCAATGTCGTCCGAAACCACCGTTATGTTGGCGGCAAGGGCGACCCGAGCTACTTCGATGCTTCACTGTGGGAGGAGGCACAGAGGAAGAACGAACAGGCGCTCAAACGACTGATCCACTCTGGCCTTCATCAGACATCGGTGACGGCTGTCCTAATTGGCTCAATGACTTACGCGCGCCCTTGGGTGCGGTACGAGATCTTCAAGAGCTTCGAGCGGGGCAACGCGCTCGTCGGCGTGCACATCAACTCGATCCCGTGCAAGAACGGGCAAAGGAAGCCGCCAGGGCCTAACCCGTTCGACAACGTAGGGTTCCTTGTAGACGTAGCCGGCCGGAATGCGACCGCAGTGGAGTGGAGCAACGGCGGGTGGCAACGGTTTGCGCATGAACTTGAGGTTGCTCCCAACGACCTGCCGTTCATGCGGCCGGGCGGTCTTGTTCAACTAAGCGAATTCGTGCCTGTCTATGACTGGGTCGCGCACAATGGCTACGCGAACTTCGGGCGATGGGTGGAGGACGACGAATGAGCTTGTTCAACATCGACGAGCTGCGAGCGTCGGGCGAGGGCGCGTTCATGGAGAAGGCCGCTGCCCTTCTAAAAGAGGAGGGGAAAGCGAAGCACGCAAGTGCGATTCTGATTAACGAACAGATACTTCCGGGCGCAACCAAATTCGACGTGTTCTTGTCACACAGCTTTCATGACGCTCGGCTCGTGCTGGGTCTCAAGCGAGAAATCGAGGCATTGGGATACTCCGTCTACGTCGATTGGTTGGCTGATGCACACCTTGACCGAGAGGCAGTGTCACCGGCAACAGCCGCCGTTCTGAGGACGCGAATGCGTGGGTCTCAGTGCTTGCTCTTCGCGGCAACCGTCAACAGCATAAGCTCGACATGGACGCCCTGGGAACTCGGGTTCAAGGATGCCGACAACGGGCGCGTCGCGATCATCCCTGTCACGCAGGAGCCCAGATTCGACAATTCTTTTGTCGGTCGCGAGTATCTTGGACTTTATCCATACGTAACCAAGGACAACAACACGGATAATCAAGCGCGCTTGTGGGTCCACAGGTCGCCGCAGGAGTACGTCGTCTTCCGCCACTGGCTCGATGGCAAGGCTCCGCACCGGAGGGAATGAACAATGTCGGACGCGAATCCACACGAAGCCGGTCACCTCAAACACCTGGACTACATTCAGGCGGCCATCACGCGGATGGCGGCGAATTCCTTTCTCATCAAGGGATGGGGCGTAACGCTAGTGACCGCTATTGTTGCGCTGGGCATTGCCAACAAGCTTTCGGGTGTGATTCCCGTTGCGCTGCTCCCGATCGCCGTCCTTTGGGGCCTGGACGCTTACTTCCTGAGGCAGGAGCGGCGGTTTCGGTCCCGCTGGAACGCAGTGCGAAAGGCTGACTGGACTGCACCGGCCGACTTCGAGATGCTCCCCCAGGCCACTGACGAGCCCGTGGCTAGCTGGCTCCGATTTGTCTTCTCGGCGACACTACTGCCGTTTCACGGCGTGCTTGCCGTTATCGTGGCACTGCTGTCGATCTTGACGCCGGTTGGTTCTGAACAGTGCCGCAACGGGGCCAGTTGCGCTGACGGTGCACAAATGGCTGTACCACGGCCACTTCCGTCGTCCGAAGTTCGCCAAGTCCTTGTGCCGGATTTGCCCAATAGTCCGTCGCCTTGCGCCGCCACGGACCTACCAGCCACCGGCACGAGGTCGAGGTAACCGAGAACGCCGCAAGGTACGCGTGAGCAGTACTGAGAGGCAGCTTCGGTTGTCACGGCAGGGCGATGGCCATGGGTTGAGGAGGTCAGTCATGAGAATCGAGTTCCTGCACGACGATCCGAACCGCGCCCTCGCCGCCCGGCTGCGAGGCCTGCTCACTACCGCAACGCAGCTGGAACTCGTGGTCGCCTTCCTGACCCACCGCGGCGCGGATCTCCTCCTCCAGTCACTGCATGCCTCCGCGGACAAGATCTCGATTGGCGTGAGTGTGCGTTTTCCCACAAGCTTTGAAGCGTTGGCGAAGCTGCACGACCGCTGGCCGGGGCGGGTCCATCTGCACCTTGGGTACAGGACTCCACAGGAGGCGCAAGCAGACCGTGCTCAGATGCATAGCAAGGTCGTAGTCATCGAGGATGGCAACGACGGCATGGTCCGCGCCCTGGTCGGCAGCCACAACTGGACAGCCACAGCCCTAGGCGGGTTGAACGGCGAAGCCAGCCTGATGGTCGAAGGCTGCGACACAGACGAAGTGATCGTGGACATCCGCCGACACGTTGCGACAACACTAAGCGGCTGCGAGGTGTTCGATCCAACTCGCATCGACTACTACCGCGAGGTGCAGGCCCGCCTGCATCGTGGTCCGGCGCCATCGGATACGAATTTCGACCTAGAGGGCTATGAACGGGCGCGGACGTTGGTTCTGCACGCTGAGGCAGGGAGCCTGGACTTGTTGGATGACCCTGCACTGTTGGTCTACCTGCCTCTTCTGGGCCAACCCGAACCCGCACTGACCGTCGGCACGACTGTCCATCTATACCTGCACTCGCCGGGGGCTCTTTTTGCGCGCCGGCCCGCCGCACAGCCGGCCTTCTTCGCCGGCAATGTTGCCATGTTGAACGACGTCGCAAGCGGACACGTCGATGCTCGGAGGATCGACTCGGCGGCCGATGACCCGTATCGCCCGGTGATCAACCGGACGACGGTAGTTCCGGCAGCGCGGCGCGCAGAATTCGAAGTCGTGGCCAACCTCGTCGGGAAAGGCCGTTGCGAACCGCTCGTTTATCACTCCGGCGGCGGCAAACCCGGCGTGCGAACTGATGTGGAATGGGACCGCGTTGACGGTCCGGGCGCCGGGCAGTCGAACAGACAACCGGAGACCGCAAGGTATCTGCGCGGCGACCCAAACTGGGTGCGGCCGGCCGGCGAATTGGAAGAGGCCACGCTGCGCGTCCCACGTGCAGACTTGGTCTACATGCGCGATCCGTACTTGCGGGTAGCTGAGCGGTTCGGCAATCGGCGCGGCGCTGAGGGACTCCGGCGACGCGCGGACGACGCGAGCCTGGATGAAGAGCGACGGCGCCTTTCCTGGGAGACCGACTACCTCTATCTGGCCGACGGCTGGCTGCGGGAGCACGAACTGTGAGAGCGGTTCGGCCGGAACGGCAGATGCGTCTCGATGCGCAGCCGCTCGCTGCGGTTGGAGAAAGGAAGCTCACGATGACATTCGCAACAACCCTGCCCCACCTGCTCGCCCAGCCACGCGAATGCGAATGGGTCGAGTTCAAGCAGAACAACGACAATCCCGACGAGATCGGCGAATACATCTCGTCACTTGCCAACTCGGCGGCCATCGCCGGCCAGGATTGCGCCTGGCTGGTCTGGGGCGTAGAGGACGCCACGCACCGCGTCGTGGGCACGACCGCGCGCCCACGCGAGCGCAAGGTGGGCAACGAGGAACTGGAGAACTGGCTCGCGCACAACCTGGCTCCGCGCATCGGTTTCTCCTTCTTCGAAGAGGTGATCGGCGGGCACCGTGTGGTCGGATTGCGCGTCGAACCCGCGGTGGGCGGCCCTGTGGCGTTTCGCGGCAGCGAATGGATCCGCGTCGGCAGCATCAAGAAGAAACTCAAGGATCACCCTGCTAAGGCGCGCGAACTGTGGCGCGCGTTGGAACGGCGACCATTCGAAGTAGGTGTCGCCTTGACGGATTGCAGCGGCGACGACGTCTTGGCCCTGCTGGACTACACGACGTTCTTTGAGCTTTCCGGGCAGACGCTGCCTACAGGTCGAAGCGGCATCTTCGAGCGGCTGGCCGTCGATCGGCTCATTGTGAATAGTGGCGCCGAGCGCTTCGACGTCACGAACCTGGGCGCCATCTTGTTTGCAAAGGATCTCAATAAGTTTACTGGCCTATCCCGCAAAGCACTGCGCATTGTCAAGTACCGCGGCAGCAACCGCCTCGAAACGGAACACGAACGGCCGGGTGCGCAAGGTTACGCGGCCGGGTTCGAGGCGTGGATCGGCTACATCGGCGACCAGGTGCCGGGCAACGAAGTGCTCGGCGGCGCGCTGCGACACGACGTGAAGATGTACCCGCCGCGCGCAATCCGCGAACTCGTAGCCAACGCCCTGATACATCAAGACTTCGCAATGACCGGCACGGGGCCGATGGTAGAGATCTTTCAGGACCGGATCGAGGTGAGCAACCCCGGACTGCCGTTGATCGATAAGATGCGCTTCATCGACCACTCGCCGCGGTCGCGCAACGAAGTTCTGGCCGACCTGATGCGCCGGCTGGGCATCTGCGAGGAGCGCGGCAGCGGTTTCGACAAGGTGGTGGCGGATGTCGAGGCGTACCAACTGCCGGCGCCGGACGTCCGAACCGACGCTACGCACACGCGCGTCGTACTGTTTGGCCAGCGCGATCTCGCCAAGATGGACCGTGGCGACCGCATCCGCGCGTGCTACCAGCACTGCTGCCTGCGATATGTGACCGGCGGCGTGATGACGAACACGTCACTGCGGCAGCGGTTCGGCTTGAGCGACACGGCGCAGGCGGTGGCGTCGCGCATCATCCGTGAAACGGTGCAGGCCGGGCTGGTGAAGGCAGAGGATCCGGAGAATCGTTCGCGCAAGCACACGCGGTATGTGCCGTTCTGGGAGTGAGTTCATTTGCCGGTCATTTGCAGACGGAGCCGGATCGGGTCTCTTGGTCGGGAGCAACGGTGGCGCAGATCGTTGAAAGTTCTAAGAACTGGTTGACGGTCGCGGCGCGGGCTTGTTTGCCGGTCATTTGCAGATCCGTGCGACGGTGTGAGCCGTTGACACCTTTGGCCCCGGGCGCACCATGCACGCTCGCCGGCCGAGCCGCCCGTCCCTGGGACCGAACGAAGAGGGGAAAGCAATGGAAACCATTCAGACTGCTCTGAGTGCCGCCGGTGTGGACATCGTCGAGCGCATCGACTTTCCAGCGCGGCCGGCGCGGATGTCCGCACTGCCCGCCGACTTGCACCCAACGGTCGCAGGCCACCTCGCCGGGCAGCGACCAGATGGCATCTACGACCACCAAGCTCGGGCGTTGGAGGCGTTCATCGCCGGAGAAAGCGTTGTGCTTTCGACGCCGACGGCGTCAGGCAAGAGCCTTGTCTTCATGACGGCGGCGGCGGACGTCTGTCTGCGCGACCCACGCGCAAAGGTGCTTGCGCTTTACCCGGCGAAGGCTCTCATCGACGACCAGTTCGATCACTGGTCCGCAGACATGAAGCGACTTGGCCTGACCGTGGAGCTTGTCTACGGCGGCGTGCCGACGAAACAGCGCGTGGGGCTCATGGCGCGCGCCCAAATCGTGCTGATGACACCCGATGTCGTCCACGCGTGGCTGCTGCGCGACAAGGATACGTCAACTTTCCTACAGAACCTGCGACTGCTCGTGCTCGACGAGGCCCACGCGTACACGGGCGCCTTCGGAACGAACATGGCGTTCCTGTTGAGGCGGTTGCGAGCTGCATCGGGCATCCGGCAGATCATTGCGACCACCGCAACGCTTGGCGATCCGGAGCGATTCGTTCAGGCGCTGACTGGCGTATCGGCGACCGGCGTCGGTCCCGCGGCAGACGGCTCGCCGTCACCTGGCCGATCCATCCTCCGGGTGCGGGCTGCAAAGGGCGACGATTTCACTTGCAAGGTCAAGCTGCTGCAGCAGCTCCGCGATGGCACACGCGCGCGCTTCCTGGCGTTCATGGACTCGCGCAAAAGCGTTGCGCAGGCCGTGGTGGCGCTGGAACGCTTGGACCTTGGGCGCGATGACGACGGCGAGGAGCCGGCCCCGCCCGGCCACCGCGGCGTTCTGCCCTACCGGGCTGGATTCGAGGAGTTCGACCGCAACCGCATCCAGCACGCTTTGCGCCACGGCGAACTGTCCGGCGTAGTCTCGACGAGCGCGCTTGAACTGGGGCTCGACATCGGCGACATGGACATCGTCGCGCTGATGACGTCGCCACCGACCATGAAGGCGTTCTGGCAGCGGGCGGGCCGCGCGGGCCGGCGGGACCGGCCCGGCGTATGCCTTTGGTTCGACGACGGGCGCAGCTTCCTTCGTGACGACCTGCAGGCTGTGCTGGCGCGGCAAATCGAACCGAGCCACCTGTACCTGGACAACCGCTACATTCAGTACGGGCACGCGCTGTGCGCGGCCTTCGAGTTGGGCCTGCGCGGCACGCAGTTCAAACGGGACGCGCTGGCCAGCTTGCCGCCGCAGTTCGCGACGATGCTCGACAACGAGCTGAACCCGACGGAAGCACTGCCGAATGACCTGATGCCCATCAAGATGCGCGCGCAGAACGACCAGGGACCGCACTGGGAACTTCCGCTGCGTTCGGGCGGCGAAGCCACGTACCAGATCGTCGAGCGCAACAACGAAGACAACAAGCTCGGCACAGCGGCACTTTCACAAGTTCTGCGCGAGGCCTATCCCGGGGCGATCTACTACTACGTGACGACTGCATACCGCGTAGCGCTCGTGGATGCGCGAAACCGCAAGGTCGTGTGCCGCAGGGAGAAGCGCCTTCACACGACGCCGATTTGCCAGAGCACCGTGTTCCCGCAGTTCGGTGCTGGCCTGACAGAGCTATGCCTGTCGGATCAAGGATTTATCGCCGAAGGCCCGATGCAGGTATCGGAACGGGTCCTTGGTTTCTCCGAGAAGCACGGCGCAGCACGCGGCGATCAGCACAAGTACGGTCCGACAAGCCCGTTCGCGCGCCAACCACTTGGCCGAACCTTCGAAACCACAGGCGTCTGCTGGTACTTCGACGGTCTCCCCGTCAGAGAAAGCGCCTGCGAACGCATCAAGCGGGCGTTTTGCTCACTCAACGAGATTCAGGAGTCGGACGTCGGATTCGGGACATTCAGCGCGAAGGTCGGACCTGGCGGCAGGACCGACGTCAAGGGCTGCTGCGTGTACGACGCCACAGTGGGCAGCCTGCGCCTGACAAGGCCAATGGTCGTCGATTTCGAGCGCGTGCTCGCGGAGGCGAAGCTGTGGGCACTCGCTGAGGGCGTCGAAGCTGACGTCCACGAAATCGTGGCAATGCTCCAGGCTGTGCCTGGTCTGCGCCCGATCGGAGAGGCTGTCGATGATGCCGAGTCGGCGGAAAATAGCGTGGCCATGAAGGTCATAGCACCGAACCAATCTGCCGTGCTCATGGACCAAGGGCTGTCGCGGGACGTTGTCGTCATCGGCTATCGGTTCACGCCGAAGGGGCTGATGTACCAGCTTCAGCAGGACAAGCCCGCAGCGTGGCTGGTGCCCGAAGCCCGCGTGCTGCCGGTCGAGGGTCAGACGGAGTTCGTGCTTCTCGACCCAACGACCGGTGAGGAGTTGACGTAGATGCGACGGAATGCGCGAGGCGATGCGCAGCGCGGAAACGTGGCAGTGGGCCATATCTAGACGACAAGACCTGAGGCTGTCTGGGGAGAAGGGGAAATGGACGTTCGGAAGGAACAGCGCACGCCAGAGGAAGTCATCTCGGCTATTGCTGCCGAGAACGAGCATCTCGACATTGGCGCACTCAAGCCCATCATCGACAACGCGTTCGCGCATGTATGGATGTACCTCTTCGAATTGCTGCAGAACGCCCTGGACGCCGGCGCGACGCGCGTCGCCATCGACACGGCGGAGGATTCAGTCGTGTTTCAACATGACGCCCCTCTTCTGTTCGACGAAGCTAGCGTTCGGGCCATTTCCAAAGTCGGCCATTCGACCAAGGGGCTGGACACAGTCGGCTTCATGGGCATCGGCTTCAAGAGTGTCTTTCACCGCTTCCGGCACGTGCGCATTTCGGACGGCAACTATCGCTTTGCTTTCCGAGTGGAAGAATCCATCGGCCGCTATGACTCTAGGCACCTGGACTGGCATGGCTGCGTGACGCCGCTTTGGGATGCGGACGCGCCCGCGCCAGAACCCGGCTACTGCACGCGTTTCGAGTTGTCGTGGAATCGACACGGCGGACAACCGCCTAGCGGCGACGTCCTGCAAATCGTCGACAGGGGACCTCAGACGGTCTTGCCTGTTCTCGGCCTGCGGGGCTTGCGCGAATTGCGACTGGACGGCGACAACTGGAACATTGACGTTGACGCATCGACCCAGTTGGTCAACCTCCGTCGAGGAGAGAATCATTGGCAATGGCGAGTATTTCGATGCTCATTCGCGCCGACGAATCAAGCCAAACGTGCGCTGCTGGAGCACCGCAATGTCCGATTACGTGCGACTGACCCGGACGAGCCGATTTCGCGACAGCGTGAAGTATCCGCACTGGTGAAGGTTGGATTTGGCGCCGCACCGTCGCTGGACCACGGTAAGGTGCTTGCCACATTGCCGACCGAGGCGGAAATGGGCCTACGTCTGTCGATACAGGCCGACTGGCTGCTCGACATCACGCGCGCGGGGCTCATGGACGTGCAGGAGTCTGCGTGGCAGCGCGAGATTGTCGAACAGATTCCGCTACTGACTGCGGACGTGGTGCGTCACTACGCGCACCATCCCGGCAAAGATCATCAGGATCTGCGAACTGCTCTGGAACTCCTGCGATTCTGGGCCGAACCGCCAAAGGACAAAGGACTCGACGGACTACTGCTCGGCTCTGCCGCCCGGTCCAGCCTTGCGAATAGGCTGCGTGATATCCCGTTCGTGCCGGTTCAAGTCGACGGTGCGATAACGCTGCGACGCCCGGCCGACGTCGTAGCCCCGCCCTGGGTCCTCGTCGAGCCATTCGTGCAGGCTGAATCAAGGGCCGACCTCCTGTTCGGGGGTCCCGTCGTGCATCCGAGACTAGTCGATGCCAAGCTCATAGACGTCCTTTCTGGCCTTGGGCTGGTAGAAGTATTGGATTGTGCGCGTCTCTCGCAGGTCTGGCCGGTTGGATTGGAGCAGTGGTGGCAAGCGCTTGATCCGAATGGCAGCGCCAAGGTGGCGGATCGGCTACCGCTGCACATTGCGCTTCTCCGAGGTCTCATCCAACTCGGAGCACAGCCGGGTGCAACGGCGTGGCGCGACTTGCCCTGCCTGCCAGCGGAAAATGATCACTTCGCACGGGCAAGCCAGTTGTTCCGCCTCGACGAAGAGCCTCCGTCCCCGAACGAACCAGGTGGCGAAATTCTGCTCAAGTACCTGGCAGAAGAACTGAATCAGCCGGGAAAAACACCCCAGAGATGGCTCAATCGCGAACTGGGACGCACGCAAGGGTTCTTTGAACGCGACGCCTTGCGAGAATGGTACTCAACCAACGTTTTGCTGGTGTCCCTCGTCGACCGAATCCTCGCGGGATGCACGCGCCTGGGAACGGCCCCGGTGGACACTGACTTTATCCGCGCATTGGCTGGGTGGGCGCAACACCGTAACCGACCAAAGGCAGTGGCCTTCGTCAGCTACCTCGATACCGGCGGAAAGTCCTGGTGGGCGTCACCCGAGTTCGCCGTAAAGCACTGCTACGTCGGCGCACCATACGTATCGGATAGCGAAGCGAGTGTGCGCATGGAGCTATTTGCGAAACGCGGCCAGATTTGCGGCGATTACTTGACGAAGTACCCAACGCCGGGCCGCGAGGGCTGGCGAAGGTTCTTCGAGGAATCTCTTGGACTTCCTGGACCGTTCAACCTATGCAAGGTCTCCAGGCACTTTGAGTACTCGCCTGACGCCCTGGAGTGGATTGACGGCGATGCAAAGCTCAACTACTCAACTAAGGGATATGATTGCACGGATTGGGAATTGCCGCAGGTTGTCGATGAAGCGTCTGCACAACGCGTCCACGTGTGGTTGGTTGGCAGAGAGCAGTGTTTTCGGGGCACAGGCAGGAAGGAAGCCAGCGGCTTTTACCGCAGTTCGTTTGGATGCGACGTGAAGGCTCCTGCATCCTGGCTCCGCAAGCTGTCAGAGCTCGCGTGGGTTCCGGCGCGCCGGGGTACGGACGGTACGTTGGAATTCCTGCGACCCCGCGACGTCGCTCTGCAAGCGCTCGTGGAGGATGATCCTATCTGCCAGCTGGACCGCACGCTGCTTGCCGCACTTCAGAACGAAGGCCTCGCGTTTGGGACTGCCGTCCCGCGACCGGGTGCAATTCGTGCGCTGAAGTATCGCGGCGCTGGCATGGATGTTCAGCAGTTGGCAGAGACTCTGGCTGAATTGCTTCGAGAGATCCAAACCGGCACGACGCCGATCGACACTGCTGCGGAGTGCCTCATGGAACTGGCGTTGCCATTCTCGGGCGGTCGCGTGCAATGGAGAAATCTCGCGGTGGCCACGGGTTCACGCGGTACAGCACGCAGTTCACTTGGCGACTTCGTGGCTCAAGTCCGCGAACTACCAACAGATCTACACGAAGCAATCGGATGGTTCAACGAAGTTGCGCCGATTCCGCCGACAACGACAGGCGAGCAAGCCTTGCGCTACTTGATGGCAACCTGGCAGGAGGCAGCTCGGAATCCGAAGTTGCCCGCGGAGACTGCCTCCCGAGTGCTGCCTCTGGCGTACCGGTACGTCTTGGACGATGCTGTCGATGGCAGCTTGCTCCTCGATCTGTGGAATGCACATAAAGAATCTGCATACGTTTTTGCCCGAGCGGTCGATGAATCCGGCAAGGTCGGGGCAGGCTCTTGGGTGGCGTTGGCCAGCAACCCGGCGCCGCTGTTGGACGATATCGACGGTGGTAACCTGACCGCACTGCTGACGGGACGTCACCTTGCAACTGCCAGCCATATTGCCGACGCAGATCGACAACAGTCCGTCGCAAAGTCGCTGGGAATCGAACTTGCGTCCACCTGGCTGGCGCCAGAGTACGAGCACGGGCCAGTGGCGCAGATCCCGCCTGCCTTTCGCGAGCGAACGGCGTTGCTGGTGGCAGCGCTGGCCACTGCCTCCGATAGGGAGGCTCTCGATTTCTCCGCGCACGACCACCTCCAGGTCAGGGCGCGCGGCAGCAAGAACTCGCTGTCCTCCTACGTGGACCATACGGGCAAGCATCCTGTGCTTCGCTTCGTGGCCAATCTGCGCCGGAACGCGGACTCCATCGCCACGCGCCTTGTCTGCCACTATGAGCGGTCGACGCAAGCTGAACTCGCTGCCCTGCTGACTTCGGCGATCAAAGAAGTCCATGATGCTATCGAGTTTGACCACTGCTTTGGAAGGATCTGCGCCAAGTTGGGCGTAGATCCGAACGCCGTTGCAGCGCCCGCGCCACCCGTCACCAATGCGAAGGACGCGGATACGCCGCGTCATGACAATGCTGCTGCTGAGGTCGCGGCCCCATCGGATGTCCAGACCGAGCTGGACAGCAAGACACCCGACGCACGATCGCCGCTGACCGAAGACAAGACCGCACGCCGGGTTGGGACCGAGGCGCTAGACCCGAAGGACTCTGGGCCACGGACCGAGGACTCGCCCACGAAGCCTACCACTACGCGCAGCGACGAGGATTCTCAAAACAAGGGGCAGCAGAGTCCTCTGCCTGACCGGGGCGCTGACCCGGGTGACGCTCATCCGAAGCAGGCCGGGTCAAACCGCAAGAGCGCCAAGGCCCGACCGCCCGGGCCTGGCCCAGACCTGAGCAAGGTTTTCGCGCGGGCAGAATCGAATCACGATGGATCCAGAGACGGTGAGCATCATCGCCACTCGGACGCTGCCTACCGCGACCGTGCCGCCGAGTATGAGCGCAACCGCGGCTGTACGGTGGAACTGCTGAGCGCCACGCATCCCGGCTTCGATCTGAGCAGTACCGACCCGTCGGGCAATGTTCGCCACATCGAAATCAAAGGATCTTCAGACTTCTACGATGGGGTGAACGCCAGCGTCGTCCTTTCCCAAAGGCAATACGATGATGCGCTCCGCCAGCTGCACGAGGGCTCGACGAACATCGAGTACTGGCTATACGTCGTCGCGGCGGACGGCGTGTGGCCGATCCCATGGACACGCGAGAGGATATCTCTGTCCTACGTCTTCTACGCCAGCGCGTGGCGCGACAAGGCGGTATTAGAATCGGCATTCGAGCCGGACGCCTTTTCCGCCGACTTGGACATGGACTTGTTCGAGCCGGAGTGGCGCTGCGGGTTGCTGGCGCTGCACGACGCACGCTTTGCCGTCCATTCGGGCGGCGATGTGATTGGTATTCAAGGAGTTGTCGGCCAAACCGTCGCCGTCATCCGCAAGGACGGGAAAAGCGTGCATCTGGTTGACGCCACGCGGGAGGATGCCGAGCACCTCGCCTACGCCCTGGAGATGACAGGCAACGCGTTCCTCAAGGCAACGCCAGACGACGATGTGGTCGGCGAGATGGACAAACTCTTTGCGGATTGAGTATTACGGGACAGCGCGCGTGCGCCCGGCCAGCAGCGTGACGCCCGAACCCAGTTCGAACGCCTGCACTTCACCACTCGCCTCCACATACTCAACAAGTCCGCGCATATACCCGAGCCCCAGTCCCGCCGCCTCGTCGTCGAGCACCGACAGCGTCCCATCCAGCAACGGCTGCGGCAGACAGACGACCGCCTTGCATTTCGCCCGCGTAATCGCGACGTTGATCCGGTTGCGGCTGTAGATGAATTCCGCTTCGGCAGCAGCCAGTTCCGCATCGGCGACGCCGTAGCTGACCACCACGGCCTCGGCCTCTTGGCCCTGCATCTTGTCCACGGTGTCAACGAAGGGCTTGCTGGCCCAGTCCCGGCGCTTGCCAAGAGCATGATGGATCAGATCAATTTGCACATGGTGCGGCGACACGACGAACGCGCCCTCACGCCAGAACCACGCATCATCGACCGGTTGCCGCCGCGTGCCGTGCGCTGGTCGCTGGATGCCATCGCGCAGCGCCACCAGCAGATCCGCCACGAGTTCTGCCTCGACGCGATTCTCCGCGCCACCTTGGACGCCCTGCAAGACGACCGTCACCAACGGCCAGGCTGGGGCAAGCAGCCACCGCAGCAGTTCAGTCGTGTTCTTCGACGGTTGCCACGCAAGCCGCTGGTTCGCCACCTTTGGCGTCGCGGGCGCAAACCAGTCGCCATAGAGCTGGCGGGCATGAGCGGCGAGCACGTCGTTCATCCGCCACGTTTCTCGAAGTGCCTGCTTGGGCATGGGATCATTGCGGTCGGCCCGCACGAGGGCATCCATGACAGATCCGTAGAGCGCAGCGGCGTGCTCCTTCGGTTCCGGATAGCTGCCCTGCACGATGGGCGGCAGTTGCAGGTCGTCGCCCGCAAGCACGAGGCGCCCCGTCTGACTGGTCAGGGCCATCGGAATCGCCGCGTCTGCCACCTTGAGCTGCGACGCCTCGTCGAGAATCACGAGGTCGAACGGCGGTGGCAACTCACCGCCCTGCAAGAGCTTTGCGCACGCGTTGACCGTCGCGCCGACCATAGAGATCCGGTGGCTGTCAAACCAGAGCAGCATGCCCGCGAGCTTCTCGCCGACGAGGTCGACTTCCGCAGCAAGCCGCCGCAGTTCCTTTACTTTCCCGACCGCCGGAGGATGGGTGAGTTGAGCCCCAAGTTCAGCAACCTTCGCTAGGACATTCTCGATGGCGGCGTGCGTGAATGCGCACACCAGCACGCGAAACGGCTTGCCAGCGACGCGGTGGGCGTCGGCGAGCGCCAGGAATGCCGTTGCCAGGAAGCGTGTCTTGCCGGTGCCAGGCGGTCCCCAAACAGCGGTGACCGAATGCACAATGACGTGGTCGAGGGCGGCCTGTTGGCTCGGCGTCGCGCCGAGTTGCGCGGCGAGACTGCGAGCGGATTGCAGTCCGGTCGATGGCAGCGCCCTGGCCTTCACGGCGGCCCGCGGCGCTTCGAGCAACTCGGGAATCCCCGTCGCGGCCAGAGCATCAAAATGACTCAAGAACCCGAGTTTCCGTTCGAGCGTCACATCGGAATAGGCAGGAAGCAGCAGGCCACGAGTCCCCGGCGTCAGCGTGGGCGCGAAAGCTGCGCCGCCGACCGGCTGCACCAGGATCCGGTGCAGCGCTCCATGGCCGTCTTCAACGCCTGACTCAATCGTCACGATAGACCGGTGATCGTGCGCCTGCTGAAAGTACGGCTTGGAGCGCTTTTTCCAATCTGGATACGCCAGTTGCGCAAGGCGCCCCTCCGCCGTGTCTGGTACCAGTAACCAGAAGCCGTACCCTCCGGGATCGATGTCGTCGCCGATCGAACCCACGATGTCGAGCCAGCCTCGCGCGCGCACGGTAACCTGCGTCACGTGCCCAAGCTCGACTTGCACGGGCCGCGGCTCCGCACGCAATCGGCGCGTCTCCATGCACACTAGCAAGCTCTCGTATTGCATGAGAAATGCCAGCCGCGACCAGGTGGGGTGACGAAGTGGCGCGAACCTCGGGAGCGAGAACTTCTCTGACCAAGCGAACAGGCCGTCCTTTGCATTGTCGCGAATCGCGCCGACGAGCGCTTCGACTGCGCGCAGGTGCTGCTTGGCGCGGCGTTCGATATCGGTCACTGCGGCCGCTTCGCCGCGGTACCAGGCACGGTGGATCGCTTCGGCGCGCAAGCCGTGGCCGAGCGGGAAGTGAAAGAAGTCACTTCGTTGATACCTGAACCAACTCTGCAGTGCGGTCAGCGTCTCGGGAAGCGTCCAACTCACATCGATTGGCAGCGCAAGAACCTGGCTCAGCACGTCCAGCAACACCGTCAGCGGCGGCGCAGCAACGTCAGCCGGCGCATGGTCCGCCTCGATCAGGCTTGCGCCCTGCAGTACCATCAGAAGATCCAGGGCCTTGCGTTGAATCTGGCGGTCATCCAGCCGCGACAGCAGCATGGCCTCCAAGAGTTCGCGGTCTTGGTGCGCGTGCACGTACAACTGCAAGGAAAGCTTGTCTTTCCACTCCCTGGGCTGGTTGACTTGATCCGCCTTGGCAAGCAGAGCGTAGAGCACGTCGATGAAGTCGGTCTGTACCCGCGCCACGTCATCTGGCGTTCTTGCAACCCAGACTTTGGGTTCTGGACGATTCAAGCCGAGTTCCGCTAGCGCAGACGGAAATCCTGCGACATAGAGCCCGAGCAGATAGACGTCATGACCGACTGGCTCGCGCTGCAACGTCAACACGACCCGCACACTCTCGCTCTTGGGCATGACGGGCGACGAACCGCTCGTAACCGTTGGCGCATTCCCGACGAGAGCGCGAGTCTGATGCACGAGGTCGTGGTGGCGACCGCGCAGGGTGCCGCACTCGCTCAGTTTCGCCGGTGCGTGTTCGTGCTTGAGCCATGTGTGCAGGCCTGCAACGGTTCGAACGCCGTGGCCATGGATGAGAAAGCGCTTCCCATTCGAGGTCATGCCCTTGATCCGCGACAAGTCGTCGGCGGTGCGCATGTTGACGCGGCAGTGGTCGAAGTACTCGCACCATTCGCAACGGTACTGCAGGTGCCAGTGTACGTCGTCGACATTGCCGCCAAGAACGCGCTGCAGGTCGGAGCGCAGCAGTTTGTCCACGAACGGCCGCACGGGCGCAAAGTCAAATCGTTCAGGCGCTTGGGCCTGCCCAAGCCATGCGGATCCTTGGTCCAGGTCGATGTCCAGGTCGATGCCCTGCTCGGCAATCACGTGCGCCAAGATGTCGGCGTACAGCAGCACCTGAACGCGATACACGGTGCGCAGTTCCGCGCCGCGCTTGATGTCGACGACACGCACCTTGCGGCGGCCATTCACGCTGTCGACCTGCAGCAGGTCTGGATGGCACTCGCTCCACATCGCCAGCGCGGGATCGAGTCCAATGGCCGAGTAGAAGGCCGCGGGCGCGCGGAGCGTTGTCTGGTAGATCCATTGTCCGGGCGCTGCAGTGCGCAGCATGGCCAGCGTCGCGTCGGCGTCGAACTGCGGTTCGTCGACAGACGAATCAGCCTTCGCGACAAGAACCGTTTGCCCTAGTTTCTTGAGGACTTCGCGCTCCCAAGCGTAGCCACTGTCGAGAACTGCCTGCATGACAGTGCTGTGCTCATGCTTGCGCTCGACGGGTTCGAGGCGACGACGAACTGCCGTCGCGGTCGAGAAGCGCAGGAAGCGTTCGCAATCGTGGAAGAAGTACCGTCCAAGCTTCGACGGACTCAGCGCGGCGAGCGGTCTCGATGCATCTGGGCTTCGACTGGTTCGCTTGGCCATGTCACCCTCGGACTGTGTCGTGCCCAAGCCTGCGCGGAAGCTATCGCGGCAGGTTGCTCTTCGCAAGGACCAACGGGAGGACGAGCGCCCGCGGTACTGGGACACCGGGCAAGCGCTTTTTGCGACTCATTTCAGCCAGTTGGTGGATGTGCATCGCAGGACAGTGCGGTGTACGCGCGCGCACAGTCCGCAACCGCCTGGACGAGGACCACGCGTCGGGCGATCTCGACGAAGCGCAACCAACCAAGAAACTTGGCAAGTTCGAACCAAGGGTAATCGTGAGATTTTTCGCGAAGTGACGGTCAACAACCTCGACGCCATCATTCCGGTCGGCTGCCGCAGCGACATCATTGACCTGAATGCGACCCGGACTACCCTGGAATCGGCGCCTAAAACTGTTTCGACAAGCCGATCTACGCCGCCCGCTGCCCATCCGCCTCGACGCTGAGCCGCATCCCTACGGCATGCACGACCGCAAGCAACGTCCGCAACGTAGGATTCCCCTTCGGCGACAGCGCCCGATAGAGCGACTCCCGGCTCAGCCCAGCCTGCGCCGCAATAGCCGCAAGCCCGCCGTGCGCCTCCGCTACCGTCCGCAGCGCCAGCAGGCCTGCTGCACGGTCCGCGGGATTCTCCAATGCTTGCAGCGCCTCTCGCAGATACGCTACGGCCAGCTCATGGTCCGCCCTGAGTTCAGCGACTTCGGCGTCATGGTGCGAAACTGCTGCGTGAATCGTTCGTTTCATGGTTGCCTCCGTTTCCAATCAGACCAGTACGTCTTCGCCGCCGCGATGTCGGTGGTCTGGCTGCGTTTGTCGCCGCCACAAAGCAGAATCACGAGCTGCGCGCCATGCCGCCCCAGGTAGAGCCGATGTCCTGCACCGACATGCTCGCGCAGCTCCAGCACGCCGTCGCCTACCGGCTGGCAGTCACCGAAGAGACCTGCCTCCACGCGCTTGATCCGCATCAGCATTCGCGCCTTGATCTGCGCGTCGCGCAGCGCCGCCAGCCATTCCGTCACTGGAACCGAACCGTCGGGACGCTGGTAGCGCAGCACGTTCATGCGGCGCATTGTAGCTTTTACGCTACAGAGCGCAAGCTCCAGTCGCTTCGGCGGCGTTCCGGTGCGGAGCGATTCGCGGGCGGATCCGCGTGTAAGGGCATGCTCCCGGATGCCCTTACAAGGTCCTTACAACAGCCGTCGCAGGCCCACTTGAGGCAACGTCACGCAACGCCAACAACCTGAACTTGCTAGCAATTATGCATGACCACAAGCGCCAGTACAGCTTCACACGGTGGGAGTCATAGGTTCAAATCCTATCGCGCGCACTTGGAAAGCCTCGGGAAACCGGGGCTTTTTTCGTTTTGCCTGATGCGTTTTCGGCCTCTGGGTGTCACTTTTTGGCCTCGGGTGTCACTCTGGGTGTCACAGGCATTCTGGGTGTTGACGGTTCCCCGAATCCGCCCAAGTTCGGCGCTTCGCGCCCACCCCGCCGCCCGGAGTTTGAGCCCCGGATCAGGCGCAGGCGAAGCCGAGCCTGATCCGCGCGATGTGCGAGCTTG
>Ga0172370_10001802_pt1 | contig 31869 bp, 31 predicted proteins | sample LakKiv5m_FD_114538 | JGI IMG/M metagenome (GOLD analysis project Ga0172370, IMG submission 114538) | Freshwater microbial communities from Kabuno Bay, South-Kivu, Congo - kab_022012_11.5m | ecosystem: Environmental > Aquatic > Freshwater > Lake | place: Democratic Republic of the Congo...
CCTTTTCTTTTTATACATATTTTTGCATCTAAATGGTTGATATTAGGTATATCTGTAGTCATATGTTAAATAATGTAAAGATTTTCCTTGACAAAAATATATCGATTATTTATAATGCGGCTATGGTTAACAGCAATTTAATGACTATAGAAGACCTCGCGGATTACCTGAAAGTAACCCGCCGGACTATTTATGACTGGCTTAAGCACAATAAGATACCCGCGCTTAAGCTTGTCGGCCAATGGCGCTTTAAAAAAGATAAAATTGACAACTGGTTAGAAGAACAATCCAGGGATAACTAAAGAGGCAATGATCTTAAACCCGAAACTCGAAACCCTAAACTCGAAACAAATCAGAAATCCGAAACTCGAGACTTTTTTCTTCGGTTTAAAATTTTGTTTCGGATTTAGGACTTCGGATTTATTTCGGGTTTCTGGTTTAGAGTTTCGGGTTTGACATAACATTCAACCAGAGGAGACAATATGTATTTCAAAAGACTGGAGCTTATCGGTTTCAAATCTTTCTGCGACAAGACAACCCTGAATTTTGAGCCGGGGATCACCGCGGTGGTCGGCCCCAACGGCTGCGGTAAGTCCAATATCTTTGACTCCATCCGCTGGGTCTTGGGCGAGCAGTCGGCAAAATCCCTGCGCGGCTCGGACATGCTGGATGTCATCTTTAACGGCACAGATAACAAGGAGCCGTTAAGCATGGCCGAGGTCAGCCTTGCCTTTGATAACTCCAACCGCTTTTTTAATGTTGACCATCCGGAGGTGCTGATTACCCGCAGGCTTTTCCGTTCCGGAGAAAGCGAATACATGCTCAATAAAGCAACGGTCCGGCTTAAGGATATACTGGACTTGTTGGCAGGCACGGGCATCGGCGCCGAAAGTTATTCCATAGTTGCCCAGGGGAAAATTGACCTGGTTTTAAGCTCCCGGCCTGAAGACCGCAGGATGGTTTTTGATGAGGCAAGCGGCATCACCAAATATAAATCCCAGAAGAGGGAGACCATGCGCAGGCTTGAAGAGACGGAGCAGAACCTCCTGCGGGTAAATGACATTGTCGCCGAAGTCAAGCGTCAGATCGGTTCGCTTGAGCGCCAGGCAAATAAGGCCCGCAGGTACAAGGAGGTTTTTGAGGAGCTGAAATTAAAGGAGATTGATCTTGCCTCCCTGGATAAGAGCAACCTGCTTAAAGAGAAAGATGAGATCATTCAGCAGCTTTCTACCTTAAAGGAGGAAGAGCTTAAACTTATAGAGATCGTAGCGGAGCAGGAGGCCAGAATAGCCAACCGCCAGTCAGAGCTGAAAGTTTTGGAAGAGAGCATGATGTCTGGCCGCGGGGAAATGTTAAGCCTGGAAAACAGCCTGGTGCGTAACAATGAGCATATTAATTTTAACCAGCAGCGCATCGCAGAATTAATTGAGAGTATGGGGGCTTTGGTAGCCAGGATGGACCAGGCAAACGAAAAGCTTGCTCAAGATGAAGAAAAATTAAAGAAGATGCGTGATGAATATTCCAGGCTTAAGCAGGATATAGAAGAAAAGGAGTTTATTCTCAACCAGAAGGAAGAGGAGATCAATAAATTAAGTTTGTGCATCAAGACTTCCCTTGAGGCCATCTCCGAGAGCAAAAAGATGATCCTGGAGCTGGAAACCCGGATATCAAATACCAAAAATGAAATAAGCGATTTCAATTCCAGGCACCAGGTGTTCCTGGCGCGCAGGAAAAGGCTCGAGATTGAAAAGGCCAAGGTTTATGAGGAGAAGGCGATCGCCGAAGAGGGCTTAAAGAATATAATCGCTGAGTTGGAGGCTATCCGGCAGCAGGTGGAAGGATTTACGCAGAAGATCTCTAATGTAAAGGAGGGCCTCGCTCAGGAAGAGCTTAATTTAGCCGAAATTGATAAGCAGATTAACTCCTGTGAAAATGAGGAGTTAACTTTGGCTTCGCATAAGGAGTTCCTGGAAAAGCTGAAGACCAAGTATGACGATATCGGCGAATCACTTAACGCGGTGATCTACCTGGATAAGATGCCCCGGGAAACCCTGACCGGCCTGGTGGTTAAAATCAAGGATCTTGAACCCTCTGCCTTTAAGATAAGCGGCGAGGCCAAGCCAATTGAATTAGATACTACCAAAATAGATGAGAAGATCGCAAAATTAGAAGAGACTCTGGGCGAGTTAAGAAATAAGAAGGTATTACGCCAGACTTGCATCTCGGAATTAAATAAGATGTCTATCGGTCTGGAGCAGGGGCTGCGTAACCAGGAGATCGCCTTGGCCAACAAAGAATCCAGCTACGCTACCGCTCAAGAGCAGTTCAACAAGATCAAAGAAGAAGAGGATGTGATCGTCATGGAATTAAGCCAGCTGCAGCGCGAGGTCTCGACGATAGAGCAGAACTTAGCCAGCGCTGGAGAGCAGTTGTCCGCTTTGAATAATGAGCAAAGACAAAAACAGGATCTGATCGTCCAGGAGGAGGACGCTATTTCCGCCAACAGTGGCTTGCGCGAAGAGCTGCTGGTGTTGATTACTCAAACCAAAACCGAAATTGAAGGCCTGAACAAGCGTTTTGTTTCCGACGAATCAACCTTGAAGATCCTGGATGACACTTATGCCCAGGATAAGGCCAGCCTCGAAAATATCCGGCAGCAGGAAAATGAAAGTAAAGAGCGTCTTGGACTGTTGAAAACAGAGATTGCGGATTGTCAGGAAAAGATTAAAGCAGCGCAGGAAGAGATCAAGCTTAAAAAAGAAACCTTGGCCGAGATTGAAGCAAAATACAATGAAGTATCCGGAGGCACGGCGGAGGCTGCGAAAAAGATAGAGACTGACCGCAAGCAGGCAGACCAGGTCAAAAACCGGCTGCATGAATTAGAGATGAGGGACAAGGATGTGGATTACCGTTATGCGGCGATAAAAGAAAGAATGCTCTCCGCCTATAAAATAGACCTGGAGACCCAAGGGGCACTGAATAAAGAACTGGATCGTCAGGCGTTGTCTAACGAGATTGGTGAATTGAAGAAAAAACTGGATTCCTACGGCACGGTCAACTTGGTTGCCATTGAAGAATACGATGAATTAAAACAGCGTTATGATTTTCTTATCCAGCAGCAGACTGATCTTTTAAGCGCTAAAGACTCCCTGCACCAGGCGATCCTCAAGATCAACCGCACCACAAAACAGATGTTCATGGAGACATTTGAAAAGGTAAAGGTGGAATTCAAGAATTATTTCCGCCTGCTTTTTAACGGCGGGGACGCGCAGCTCTTCCTGTTGGACGAGCAAGACCCACTTGAGTCGGGGATTGAGATCATCTGCCGGCCTCCGGGAAAGAAGCTGCAAAATGTTCTGCTCTTAAGCGGCGGGGAAAAGACCATGTCGGCAATAGCGCTTATCTTTGCCATATTCAAAGTCAAGCCTTCACCGTTCTGCATACTGGATGAGATAGACGCTGCCCTTGATGAGGCCAATGTTGACAGGTTCTCCAGGGTCCTGCAGGAGTTTTCCAAGGACTCGCAGTTCATCGTAATCACCCATAACAAAAAGACAATTGTTAATGCCAATATCATGTATGGCATTACTATGCAGCAGTCAGGGGTTTCCAAGATCGTTTCCGTGAAATTATCGCAGGATAAAGAGAAGGAAAAAGAAACGGAAGCAGTCGCGGCTTAAAATCCGGATCAAGTGCAGCAGGTATTATTCTTGCCTTTGTTTTTGGCCTGATAGAGGCAGTTGTCCGAAGAAGCGATCAACTCTGCTGGAAGCAGGCCATCCTCGGGAAAGGTGGATATCCCCAGGCTTACCGTGAGCATATTATTAGGAAATATCTCTTCGTTCACGAATGGGTATCTTTGAATATCCATCCTTATGCGCTCGGCGATCATATAGGCTTCTTTCTTATCGGCCTGGGGAAGGATTATGGTGAATTCCTCACCGCCGTAACGGCAGACCAGGTCCATTTTGCGCGATTGATTGCGCAAGACCTGCGCTAAGTCCTTTAGTATTTTATCTCCCGCCTGATGCCCGAGTGTATCGTTATAAATCTTGAAATCATCTATATCTACGGTAATTAGACTAAGGCGGGTTTTGGTCGCCTTGGCTTTTTCAATTTCAGTTTGCAGGAGGTATTGGAAATAGCCGTGGTTCCAGAGGTTGGTCAGGTAATCCGAATGCGCGCGGTCAACCGTCTTTTCGTATAGTTGGGAGTTCTCGATAGCCAGGCCTGCCTGGTTGGCTAGCATGGTAAGCATGCGCAGGTCGTCTTTGGTGATTGGGTCGTTGGTGATGAAATTATCCGCAACGATTATCCCGTTAACCCGGTCTTTTGCCTTCAGTGGGATAAGAACCAATTCATTGCTTTCCAGCATGCGGATCACCGGTGACTTATGGTAATGATGGATGGCCTCCCTGGTCAGATGCAGAGGCATACCCTCTAATACTGCCAGGGACAAAGGATTCTCGTCTTTATCATACATGGAAACTTTGAGGCTCTTGACCTGGCGGTTAAATCCCGATTCCAATACGGCGTTGGAGTTTTTAAAGGCGTTGATCAGGTCTTCAAGATCCATCTTCTCCTGTTCGATCTTAGTCCAGGCAGCGTTAGCCTCTTCACCGCTCTCCGGGCCTATGCCCATCTTGCCTTCAATGATCTTGTCTTTTTCATTAACCAGAAAAAGCATGGCCCGGTTAAATCCCAGGCCTGTATGCGCGGTAACTCCGGTAAGGATTATATAGAGGATCTCATCCAGCTTCAGGGTGGTGCGCATGGCGTTGGAGATCTCATAGAGTATCCCCAGCTCGCTTTTTGTGCGCTCAAGCTCTGTCTTTAGCTTATTTAATTCTTCCATAATCACTAAATCTAACATATTTTATCGGTAATGTCAAGCAAGAGCGGCCAGTGTGGCCAGTGTAGGCTTGGGCTTGTCTCTTGCAGCACCGCTTGCATTTCCCCAGCGAGGAAATGCTGCGCTTCGGCAAAAATTCTCGCTCTGCCTGCTTCGTAGATAGCCGGGCAACCCTGCCCGCTCGAATTTTTGAGATGCTGCTCGAGCCAATCCCAATCCTCCACTGGCCAACTTTAAGTTAGAAATTACGCTTTTATACGTCAATTGTAGCGGAAAGGGGGGATTATATATGGACGCAGGAATGTGATTGACACACGGGTTGCGGCAGGTTATAATATTGACTCTAAAAATGAAGGAAGATGCTAATCCTTGACATTTTTCACTCTTTATTTAATAAAATGCCAAGGATTTCGCTAGACAAAGACTTAAGGTGCTCAAATCGGAGGATAAAATGGCAATAGATAAGAAAAAAGAAGAGGTAAAAGATACGACTGACCGTCAGAAGGCCCTGGAGCTGGCGCTTTTACAGATAGAGAAGCAGTTCGGCAAAGGCTCGATCATGAAGCTGGGTGCGCATACAAAAGCTAATGTAGAGACCATTTCTACCGGCGCCCTTACCCTTGATCTTGCTTTAGGTGTTGGCGGGCTTCCTCGCGGCAGGGTCGTGGAGATATTTGGGCCTGAAGCTTCAGGTAAAACTACTTTAACCTTAACGGCAATAAGGGAAAACCAGAAAAAAGGCGGGGTGGCGGCGTTTATTGACGCGGAGCATGCCTTTGATTCAACTTATGCCAAGCTGATCGGCGTAAACCTGGATGACCTTTTGATCTCCCAGCCGGACACCGGCGAGCAGGCCCTGGAGATTGCTGAGACATTGGTGCGCTCTAATGCAGTGGACCTGGTGGTCATTGATTCGGTGGCGGCATTGACCCCCCGGGCGGAGATCGAAGGGGAGATGGGTGATTCGCATATGGGCCTTCAGGCCAGGCTTATGTCCCAGGCCTTGCGCAAGCTTACCGGCTCGATCAGCAAATCGCGCACATGTGTTATTTTTATCAACCAGCTGCGGGAGAAGATCGGTGTGATGTTCGGTTCCCCCGAAACTACTCCCGGCGGCCGGGCGCTTAAATTCTATGCATCAGTAAGATTGGATGTACGCAGGATCGCTTACTTAAAAGAAGGAGATAAGGTTATTGGCAACCATGTCAGGGTAAGGGTGGTAAAAAATAAGGTTGCCCCTCCTTTTCGCGAGGCGGAGTTTGATATCCTGCACAATGAAGGGATCGCCAAGACCCAAGCGATCATTGACGCGGCAGTAAACCTGGAGGTGGTCGCTAAATCCGGGACCTGGCTTTCTTTTGAGGATAAAAAGCTTGGCCAGGGCAGGGACGCGGCAATAAAGTTCTTAAAAGAAAATCCAAAGTTACAGGAAGATATTGAAAAAGCAGTGCGCAAGAAATTCAGCCAGGCTGAGTAGCCCGCAAGGGCATGGTTTGCCTTCCGCTTGGCAAAGCCATAGGCCGCAAGCGGAGGATGCCAGGGCATACGCTTTTTTGCTCCTTAAGTTCCGCCTGCGCAGCGAAAAGGAGCTGGCTTTCCGCTTAAGGCAGAAGAAATTTTCCGAAGAGGTAATTCAGGATACCGTCTCCTTCCTTAAAGACAGGCAGTTTATTGATGACCGGCTTTTTGCCAAAGGCTGGGTGGCAAGCCGGCTTAAGCGGCCCTTTGGCTTAAGGAGGATAAAGCAGGAGCTTACGTTAAAAGGCCTGGATAAGGAAGTTATTGCAGAAGCCCTTGAGCGGGTAAAAGGGGATTACAGCGAAAGTGAAGTGATCCGCCAGTTGGCTGCGCAGAGGTTTTCCAAGCTGAAGAATATAGAGCCGCAAAAAGCAAAGGCGCGAGTGTACGCTTATCTTATGCGCCGGGGTTTTTCGTCCGAAATCGCAAGCGACATAGTAAAAGAATTATGACAGCGGATATTTTAAGGGAAAAGTTCCTTGCCTTTTTTAAGGCCAGGAAACATAGGATTGTTGAAAGCGATTCCCTGGTCCCCAAGGATGACCCCACGGTGTTGTTTACTCCCGCCGGAATGAACCAGTTTAAAAAAGAGTTTATGGGTTTTGACTCTGGCTTCAAGCGTGCAGCTACAGCTCAGCGCTGCCTGCGCACGGATGACCTGGATAAAGTCGGCAAAACAAGCTCCCACCATACTTTTTTTGAAATGCTGGGGAACTTTTCCTTCGGTGATTATTTTAAGCAGGAGGCAATCGCCTGGGCCTGGGAGTTCCTGACTAAAGAGCTTAAGATCTCGTCCGACAAACTCTGGGTTTCGGTTTATCAGGATGATGACGAGGTTTATAATATCTGGAAAGATAAGATAGGCATACCTGAAAAAAAGATCGTCAAACTCGGGGACAAAGAAAATTTTTGGCCGGCGGAGGCCAAGACCAAAGGGCCTAACGGGCCATGCGGACCCTGCTCGGAGATTTTTTATGATTTTGGGCAGGGCATAGGCTGCGGTGAGAAAATTTGCGATCCATCCTGTGCTTGCGGAAGGTTTGTTGAAATATGGAACCTGGTTTTTACCCAGTTTAACCGCAAAGATGATGGAACTTTAGAGCCCCTGCCGAACAAGAATATTGATACCGGCATGGGTTTAGAGAGATTGGCTGCGGTTATGCAGGCTAAGCAGAATAATTTCGAAACGGAATTATTCCAGCCGATAATAAATGAGGTAATTCGGGGACTGTCCCCGGAGGGGACTGTCCCCGAAAAGAAGCTTCTTTATGCGGTTGCCGACCATCTAAGGGCAGTAGTTTTTTCAATATATGACGGGATCTTGCCATCCAATGAGGGCCGCGGGTATGTAGTCAGGAAGATCATCCGTAAGAGTGTGCTGCATTTAAGAAGTTTGGGTATAAATAAGCCGTTCTTAAATAAGTTAGTCGGCCAGCTTGCCCAGATCATGCATAAGCCTTATCCGGATTTAAAAGCCAGGCAGGAGGATATTGCCCAGGTTATTTTGAATGAAGAGAAGAATTTCATTCATACATTGAACTCGAGTAATGATCTGTTTAAGGATAAATTCGCAAGTCTTATTGAGCATCCCGATCCTGTCGCCGTTGGTAAGATTGCATTTCAACTATACGATACATATGGCGTGCCATTGGGATTGACTAAAGCATGGCTTGACTCACAAAACATAAAATTTGTTCAGGTAGGGTTTGATCAGGAATTGGAAAAACAGAAAAATCGTTCAAGACAGCAAAGCACGATGAAAGGGGATGTTTTTGATATCAAGGGTTTGGGGGTTAAATTAAAAGAGACTAAATTCGTCGGCTATAAAGAAAATTCTGCGCAAGCCGAAATCCTGGCTATTCTAAAGGACGGTAAAGAAATCGTTTTAGACCAGACACCGTTTTACGCGGAGTCCGGAGGCCAGGTCGGAGACACCGGGAAATTGATAAATGGAAAAAATGTTTTTGAGGTTTTAAATACGCTGAAGATAGATAATGTTTTTTTGCATATCGGAGAAGTCAAAAGCGGCTCTTTTAAAAAAGGCGATAAGGTCACCGCGCAGATAAATGTTGAACGCAGAGCGAATATTGCCAGGAACCACACAGCTACGCACATATTGCAGGCAGCTTTGCGGCAAGTTCTGGGAAACCATGTGCAGCAGCAGGGTTCTCTGGTCGCAGAAGAAAAATTCCGTTTTGATTTCACGCATTTTAAGGCGCTGTCTAAGGAAGAGATTGCCAGGGTGGAGGAGTTAGCCAACAACTTTGTTTCCAAAAACCAGGCGGTAGACTGCAAAGAGATGGTTTTTAAAGAGGCAAAGAAGGCGGGGGCATTGGCATTCTTTGAAGAAAAATATGGTGAAAATGTGCGGGTGGTCAGTATTGGAGATATTTCAAAAGAGTTATGCGGAGGTACGCATCTTGCTAATATCGGCGAGATCGGCCTGATAAAGATAATCAGCGAGGGTTCAGTAGCCAGCGGCATAAGAAGGGTCGAAGGTGCCACTGCCGGTTTTGCCAGGCAGTTTATCAAGGATGAACAGGAGAAAGCCGCTGAAGAATCTAAGAAGAGGAACAGGCTAAAGGAGTTAAAGGAGGAGGAAAAGAAGCGCAATTTAGAAGTAAGTAACCGGCTGCAGGATGCAATACCGGCTCTTATAGAGAAGGGGATAAAGATAAACGGCATAAATGTAGTTTATTCGCTTGAGCCTGATTTAGATATGCGCGCCTTGCGGCTGCTGGCGGATAAAATAAAAAATGAACTAAGGCAGGGTGTGATCGTTTTAGGCTCACAAGATAATGAGCAAAAGAGGGGGTCTTTGGTTATTGCAGTCACGCAGGATTTATTAGCCAGGGGCCTGGACGCGGGGGCATTGATCCGCCAGGTTGCTCCGGTTATCGGCGGTTCAGGCGGAGGCAGGCAGGATTTTGCCCAGGCAGGAGGGACGAAGCCGGAAAATTTTACATTGGCATTTGATAAATTAAAAGATATAATTAAAGGATTAAATATAGGGTAGGTAGTAGTTAGTAGGTAGGAAGTAGGGGAAAACCGGGATGAAGATAATTAAAGCGACCAGCAAACAAATAGAAAAGGTTTATAACCGCAGCTGCGGCCGGAATAAGCGCGTTGAGGATAAGGTCAGAGGGATCATGGATGACGTGCGCCTTTTAGGTGATGAGGCCCTGATCAAATATACGCGCAAGTTTGACCAGGTTAAGCTTAGTTTACGCCAGCTCAAGGTTTCGGAGAATGAGATAAGCGGCGCCTATCAGAACATCAGCCCGAATTTTGTCGCATCACTGAAGGTGGTTATTGAAAATGTAAACCGTTTTTACCGCAAGCAGCTGCGCAGGTCATGGAGGATTAAAGGGCCTGAAGGAATAGTGCTGGGCGAGAATTATACGCCCCTGGAAAAAGTCGGGGTTTATATCCCCGCAGGAACCGCCCCTCTGGTTTCTACTGTTTATATGACAGTCCTGCCGGCAAAGCTGGCGGGGGTGAAAAAAATAATTTTGATCAGCCCGCCGGATAAAAACGGGAATATTAACCCGCACATCCTGGTTATGGCTGATCTTTTAAAAGTTGATGAATTCTACCGCGTAGGCGGGGCGCAAGGGGTAGCTGCCCTGGCTTACGGGACCAAAACCATCCCGCGGGTGGATAAGATCGTCGGCCCGGGAAATATTTATGTCAGCGAGGCCAAGCGCCAGGCATTCGGCATGGTGGATATTGATATGATCGCCGGGCCAACGGAGCTGGTTATCATAGCCAACCGTTTCAGCGACCCAAAGTTTGTTATCGCCGACCTTCGCGCCCAGGCCGAGCATATCAAAGGTTTGGCTATATTGATCACAAATTCCAAGAGCCTGGCTAAAGAGGTTAAATCCCAGCTGTACGGTAATAACGGTTATATTATCCTGGCCAAGAATTTAAAACAGGCCTGCGAGATAGCCAATAAAATTGCCCCTGAGCATTTGGAAATTTTGGTGCAAAATCCGGGGAGACTGGTTAAATCCGTGAAAAATGCCGGGGCGGTATTCCTGGGGCCGTACAGCCCTGCGGCAGTGGGCGATTATGTTGCCGGGCCAAGCCATGTCCTGCCGACAGCCGGCACAGCAAGGTTTTTTTCCGGATTATCAGTATGCGATTTTGTCAAAAGCACCCATGTTATCAGCTATTCAAAAAAAGCGCTGGAGAAGATGCGCGAGCCGCTGGAGAAGATCGCCGGCATCGAAGGCCTGCAGAAGCACGTGGATTCGGTAAAGGCCAGATTTGAATAGGTGCTCGAGCGTTGCCAGTAGGGGGTCTGTCCCCGCAGGGGACTGACCCACGGCAAGATAAGCATTGAATAGCTGGAAGTTTTAAGGAGAAATCATGAGAATATCGGAAAAGACGCGCAAAACAAGTGAAACGGAAATATTCGCCAAGGTTAATATCGACGGTACAGAAGAAAGGAAGATAGATACCGGGATCGGCCTGCTTGATCATATGTTGGATTTATTTGCCTATTGGGGACATTTTGATTTGGAGATAATCGTTAAGAAAGGTGATTTTAATATTGATATTCATCATACAAATGAAGATGTCGGCATAGTATTAGGTCAGGTTTTCAAGGATGCGTTAGGAGATAAGAAAGGGATTAATCGCATAGGCTCAGCATCGGTGCCAATGGAAGAAGTGACTGGCAGCGTCACGGTTGATATCAGCGGCCGGGGTTCATTCAGGCTTTCTTGGCCTCCGTCTATACACCCAGTAGTTGAAGATGATAAAAGCGGTTATGCCATAAATGACGCCGAGCATTTTTTTGATTCTTTTGCCAAGCATCTTGGCATGAATTTAAATATCAAGGTTGACCCCTTGAGTCCGGATCTGCATACTACGTTAGAGCCTGTTTTTAAAGCTTTGGGTATAGCTCTGGATCAAGCTACGCAAATTGACCCGCGCAGAAAGGGCATTCCTTCTACCAAAGGCGTGATTGACTAATGAAAATAGCGATTATTGACTATGGTATGGGCAATATTCACAGCGTAGCCAAGGCCCTGGAGTTCTTTGGTGCTTCAATAAGCGTAACCAATAAAAAAAGCGAGATAGCCGCATGCAGCAAGATCGTGCTGCCCGGAGTCGGGGCTTTTGATGACGCAATGGCAGAATTGGAAAAGCAGGGTTTGGATCTGCTGATCAAAAAACAGATCAGAGATAAGAAGCCATTTCTGGGGATCTGCCTGGGCTTGCAGCTATTACTGGAAACCAGCCAGGAGGCCAAGGATAAGAAGGGGTTGGGTATCCTGGAAGGCAAGGTAGTTAAATTCAAGGCACAGAGCGGCCAAAAGATCCCGCACATGGGATGGAATAACCTTAAGGTTATTGCCGGAAATTGCCCTTTATTAAAAGCCGTGCCTATAGATTCCCAGGTTTATTTTTGCCACTCGTATTATCCTGAACCGGTTGATAAATCTGTTGTTGCGGCAACCACTGATTACGGATTGGAATTCCCCTGTGTCCTGTGGAAGGAGAATGTTTACGGAGTTCAGTTCCATCCGGAGAAAAGCCAGGCCGTCGGCTTAAAAATGCTGGAGAACTTTATTAATTTATGCTGATCATTCCGGCGATAGATTTAAGGGGCGGCAAGGTAGTCAGGCTTTTTCAAGGAAAGTTTAACCGCCAAAAGGTTTATTCCAGCGACCCGGTAAAGGTAGCCAAGCACTGGGCCAGGCAGGGCGCGCAGTTTTTGCATATCGTTGATTTAGACGGCGCCTTGCGCGGCACTCCCAAAAATTTAAAGGCGGTAAAAGATATCTCTGCTAAGGTGGGCATGCCTTTTGAATTCGGCGGCGGGGTAAGAAGTATTGAGATGATCTCAAAGCTGCTTGAATTTGGAGCACAAAGGGTTGTTCTGGGCACAAGAGCGGCAAGTGACGCGGGCTTTCTCAAAAAAGCAAAGAAGAAGTTTGGAGAAAGGGTCATTATCAGTATTGACGCCAAAGACGGAAAGGTTTTGACCCGGGGCTGGAACCAGGAGGGCGCTAAAACCGCACTGGATTTTGCCGAGGAGATAAAAAGGGCAGGTTTTAAACAGTTGATCTACACGGATATTTCCAGGGACGGCACTTTGACCGGCCCGAATATTAAAGGGATCAGGGAGCTGCTTAAGGAAACAGGTTTAAAGGTCATTGTTTCCGGAGGCGTATCCGGTTTGGCTGACCTGGCTAAATTAAAGAAGCTTGAAAAGAAGGGTGTCTTTGCGGTTATAGTGGGCAAGGCCTTGTACGAAGGGAGATTTACCCTTTCCGAGGCATTGAAAATAAATTATCCCGCCTCATAATATATGCCAAAATTTTCTTGCGATAATTTTGGCATATTCGGCGGGATAAATTCGCACATTGACTTACTCATACTGGAGTATTCGTAAGTCAGGTGCTCATTGAAAAAAGGAGGAAGGAATGGCAAGGAAAGCGTTGTTGTTGGTCCTGGCGGTGGTTTTTGTTTCTTCTTTAAGCGGATGCGCTACTACGCGCAAGAACAATGAATTGGAAATCCAGGGACTGAGAAATCAGGTATCCGCCCTTGAGTCGCAGCTGGCTGCTAAAGATGAAGAGATAAATAGTTTGCGTGAATCCGCCCTTAAATCCAGCGAAATTCTGGATAAAGCCGCTCAGAAAACCGATGAGACTAAAAGCCGCCCGAGCGCAAAGCAGATCCAGACAGCTTTAAAAAATTCCGGCTATTATCAGGGCGCTGTTGACGGCAAGATCGGCAAGGGAACGCGCGAGGCAATTAAGGCATTTCAAAAAGCCAACAATCTGCCTGCCGACGGTAAAGTCGGGAAGAAGACTTGGGCGGTTTTGAGAGATTATCTTGAGAAGAAAGAAAAATAGATCCTGCCTCGTAACAGCTCTCGGCAGGATTAATTCGCGCATATAACTTACGTCGTAGCGGCAAAAGCAAGTACTCCGTAAGTTATGCGCTCATTAAATGTTAAGCAAGCGCATTATCCCGTGCCTGGATATCAAGGAGGGCCGCGTAGTCAAGGGGGTTAAGTTCCTGGGCCTGCGTGATGCCGGGGACCCGGTTGAGGTGGCCAGGGCTTATGACGGTCAGGGTGCGGATGAGTTGGTTTTTTTGGATATTACCGCCAGCTTTGAAAACAGGAAAACTTTGGCGGATCTGGTTGGGAAAATCGCCAAAAATATTTTTATGCCCTTTACGGTCGGCGGCGGGATCGGGGATATCGGGGATATTCGAAATATCCTGAATGCCGGGGCGGAGAAGGTGTCGTTGAACACCCAGGCGGTAAAGCTCCCGGAGCTGATCAGCGCTTCGGCAAAAAGATTCGGCAGCCAGTGTATTGTGGTGGCTATTGATGCCAAACGCAAGGGTGATTCCTGGGAGGTCTTTATTAACGGCGGCAGGACCCCCACTGGTATTGATGCTTTAGTCTGGGCAGAAAAGGCGGCAAGGCTAGGTGCCGGAGAAATACTTTTGACCAGTATGGATTATGACGGCACCAAAGACGGCTATGACCTGGAGTTAACCAAGAGTGTAACTCAAAAAGTGAATATCCCGGTCATCGCTTCAGGCGGGGCGGGAAAATTAGAGGATTTTTATAATGTTTTCACCCGGGCCAACGCGGACGCTGCTTTAGCTGCCTCGCTTTTTCACTACCAGGAGTATTCCGTTAGACAGGTCAAGGAGTATTTAAAAGAGAAGGGGGTAGCTGTAAGATCATGAAAAAGATCAAGTTTGGTTTGCAGGACCTGAAGTTTGACAAAAACGGCCTGATACCGGCGATCATCCAGGATTATAAAAATAATGAAGTATTGATGGTTGCTTATATGAATAAGGAGGCATTGCGCAGGACACTGAAGTCAGGCAAAACCTGTTACTGGTCCCGTTCAAGGAAAGAATACTGGGTAAAAGGTTTGACCAGCGGGCATTTTCAATTTGTCAAATCCGTGGCGTATGATTGTGACATGGACGCGCTATTGATAAGGGTGCGCCAGATAGGGGCGGCCTGCCACACGGGTAACAGGAGTTGTTTTTACAGGAAGATCAAGTGAGCGCATTTAAGCCGTCTCTAAAGGAATTCTTAAAATTAAGCAAAAGGGGGAATGTTATCCCAGTGTATAAGGAGATAAACGCCGACCTGGATACGCCGGTCTCCGCCTACTTGAAAATGAGGGGAGGTTCCGGGTATTCTTTTCTGCTGGAGTCTGTGGAGGGCCAGGATAAGATCGCCCGGTATTCCTTCCTAGGTACCGATCCTTCACTGATATTCAAAAGCAGAGGCAGGCAGATTGAGATCATTGACTGCAAGAACGGTAAAGAAAAGCGTTTTGAAACTCAGCGCAGCCCTTTTGATGAAATCAGGCAGCTTATGCGTAATTTCCGCAGCGTAGAGGTCAGCGGGCTGCCGCGTTTTTACGGAGGGATGGTCGGCTATATCGGTTACGATACGGTGAGGTTCTTTGAAAATATCCCGGACAAAAATAAAGATACCCTGAAGATCCCGGATACGGTCATGATATTGACTGATACCCTGCTTATCTTTGACCGGCTTAATCATACGATTAAGATCGCGCATAATGTCATACTCCCCGCTAATTTAAGCGCCTTTAAGAAAAAAAAGCTCTATACGCAGGCGGTCCAAAAGATAGAATCTGTGCATAATGATTTTAACCGGTTTGTTATCCAGCGCAAAGGCGCTGTTAAACCCGGAAGACCGCCGGCAACCAGTAATCTCCGGCAGGCGGAATTTCTCAAGATTGTTAGGCAGGCTAAAGAATATATAAAGAGGGGCGATATTATACAGGTGGTTTTGTCGCAGCGCTTTAAGGTTAAGACGGCCAAAGACCCTTTTCAGATCTACCGCGCTTTGCGCTCCCTGAATCCTTCCCCGTATATGTATTTCCTGAAACTCAAGGATTTCTCTATCGTAGGATCAAGCCCGGAGATGCTGGTGCGCTGCGAGAACGGTTTTGTGCAGACCCGCCCAATCGCCGGGACGCGCAGGAGGGGGAAGGATAGCGTTGAAGATGCGCGGCTGGAGAAAGAACTGCTTGGCGATGAAAAGGAGCGCGCCGAGCATCTGATGTTGGTTGACTTAGGAAGGAACGACCTAGGCAGGATAAGCAAGCCGGGCAAGGTCAAAGTGGATGATTTTATGCGCATAGAAAAATTTTCCCACGTGATGCATATAGTCAGCCAGGTTAGCGCCATACTTGACAAAAAAAGGTTTGATGTCTATGATGTGCTGAAAGCCGTGTTTCCCGCAGGCACGGTAACCGGCGCGCCCAAGGTCAGGGCGATGGAGATCATTGATGAGTTGGAGAATTTAAAGCGCTCACTCTATGCCGGGGCGATCGGGTATTTCAGTTTTTCGCATAATATGGATACGTGTATTGCCATCCGCACGATAGTTTGCAAGGACGGCTTTGCTTATGTGCAGGCCGGCGCCGGGATCGTCGCCGACTCCCGACCGGAAAAGGAATACCAGGAATCAGTGAATAAGGCGCAAGCTATGATGGAAGCAATCAGAGGATAAGAAAGGAGTAGTTTAATGGCAGTGCATATTCGTTTAAGAAGGATCGGCAAAAACCCAAAAGGCAAGCCGCATTTTCGCGTAACCGTGTTTGATGAGAGAAGAGGAAGGGACAGCCGGGTAATCGAAGAGGTGGGTTATTATAAGCCGGCAACGGGTCAGGCAGTGCTCAAGAAAGAGCGTATCGCCGAATGGGTAAAAAACGGGGCGCAATTATCCGTGACCGTAAAGAGCTTATTTAAAAAAGACAAATAAAAGGAGGCTAAAATGCCGCAGCAAGCGTCAGTCAATCCGTTAGTCCAGCTTCTTCCCCTGGCTTTAATTTTTATCGTTTTTTATTTCCTGCTTATCCGGCCGCAGAAACAAAAGGAGAAGCAGCACCAGAAGATGCTGGAGGCCTTAAACAAGAACGATGAAGTTGTCACTTCCGGCGGAATACACGGCACGATCGTCGGGGTCAAAGAGAAGACTGTGACTTTACGCATTGACGATAACGTGAAGATGGAGATCGAAAAAAACAGCATTGCTTATATCAAGAAGCCGTAAACATATTATAAACGGATTTATCCCTGCTCGCTATACTCGCAGTTCCTTGCACGAAGCGCAAGGATTTCATTAAATAGAAACTAAGTGGTGTTCAAATTTCGCTAGCTAACATATTGAAGGGGCTCAAAATGGAAAGAAAACTGATCTATAAAATACTGCTTATTTTAGGGGTGTTGGGTTTGTGCGCCTATTACGCCTTTCCTTTAGAGAAGCGTATTAACCTTGGGTTGGACCTTAAGGGCGGGATGCATCTTTTGCTTAAGGTTGACACCAGCCACCTGGAAGGGAATGCCAAGCTTGACGCCTGCGACCGGGCAGTAGAGGTCATCCGCAACCGCATTGATGAGTTCGGGGTCAGGGAAACTTCCATTCAGAAGCAGGGTGAGGATGAGATCGTGGTGCAGCTGCCCGGGGTGAGCGACCGTGAGCGGGCCATAGATATTATCGGCAAGACTGCTTTACTTGAGTTTAAGATCGTTTCTAATGATGCGGAGAAGCTTAAAGAGGCTTTAGCAGGGTCTGTCCCTGATGGCTATGAATTAAAATACACCCTTGATGAAAATGAGCCGCTGTTGCTTGAGAAGCAGGCAGTGCTGACCGGGGATGCCTTGACCAATGCCGTAGTGCGTTTTGACCAAAGCCAGTTCAATGAGCCGATCGTTGCTTTACAGTTCAATAGTGCCGGAGCAAAGAAGTTTGCCGAGGTAACCGCCTCTAATGTAGGCAGGCGCTTGGCTATATTATTAGACGGCAAGGTGCAGTCAGCACCGCGCATCAGGGAGGCGATCCCCTCGGGTGAGGCAGTGATCACCGGAAGGTTTGACGCTCAGGCCGCGCAGGACCTGTCGCTTATTTTAAGGGTCGGCGCGCTGCCTGCGCCTATGCACATAGAAGAGGAGAGGACTGTTGGCCCGCTTTTAGGCCAGGACTCCATCAATAAAGGCGTTAAGGCCAGCCTTATCGGCTGCAGCCTGGTCTTTATCTTTATGGCGGGATATTATCTTTTGGCCGGGGTGATCAGCGATATCGCGCTTTCATTGAACCTTGTAATGATCCTCGGAGGATTGGGTTTATTGCCAGTTCTTTTTCCCGGTATCTCGGCAACGCTGACGCTGCCCGGGATTGCCGGTATCGCGTTATCTTTGGGTATGGCGGTAGATGCGAATGTGTTGATCAATGAGCGCATAAGGGAGGAGATAGCCGCAGGCAGGAATCTGCGCACTGCTATAGGTAACGGCTATTCCCGCGCTTTCAGCGCCATATTTGATTCCAACTTTACCACTTTGATCGCGGCATTCTTATTGTTCCAGTTCGGCACCGGGCCGATACGCGGTTTCGCAGTCACCTTGACCATCGGTTTGTTGGCGAGTATGTTTACAGCTATCGTGGTTACCCGGGTAATATTCGAACTCCTGCTTAATTTGGGCTGGATCAAGAGCCTGCCGATGCTTAAACTTATCGGAGGGACCAAACTGGATTTTATCGGCAAGAGAAAGATATTTTATGCGTTATCCGTTATTGTGATCGTGGTCGGGCTTTTTTCGTATTTTAAGAAAGGGGCAGGCGCCTTTGGCATTGATTTTGCCGGCGGCCAGCTGCAGGAGTATAGCTTTAAGAATCCTCCTTCGATAGATAAGGTGCGCCAGGTCTTAAAAAGCGTGAATCTTGCGGATGCCACGATCCAGCAGTTCAAGGATAATCCCAGGGCAGTGTTGATCAGGACCTCGGAGGATAAGAACCAGGTGTTGACCAATAAGCTCAAAGAATCTTTTCCCGATGAGGATATCCAGATATTGAGGATCGAGCGGGTAGGGCCTGTTGCCGGAAAACACCTTAAGAGTAAGGCTGTATTGGCTTTGATCTGGGCGCTGGTGGGGATATTGATCTATGTAGGTTTCAGGTTCAAACACATAAACTTTGCCGCCGCCGGCGTAATCGCCCTGCTGCATGACGTGCTGGTGGCTTTGGGATTTTTAGTGATCACTAACCGCCAGATAGACCTTTTAAGCGTTACCGCATTTTTGACCATTGCCGGTTATTCTATTAACGATACCATTGTTATTTATGACCGGGTGCGCGAGAACGCCAGGCTTTATCGCAAGCTTTCCTTAAAAGAGCTGATTAATTTAAGCGTGAACCAGACCCTTGGCCGGACCCTGCTTACTTCCGGGGTAACGCTTTTGGTTGTCGCGGCTATATTATTTTACGGCGGAGAAGTTTTAAGTAATTTTGCTTTTGCCTTATTCGTAGGGTTTATCTCCGGCGTGTATTCTACGATCTTTATTGCCTCTCCTTTGGTGCTTGCCTGGAGCCGTAAGAGCACAAAGTAGATAGACAGCATAATCTTATGGCCCAAAGCACATCTGTCCAATATCTTAAAGGGATCGGGCCCAAGCGCGCCAAGAGTTTTGCCGCCTACGGCGTTAATACCATTGAAGATCTGCTATATTATTTCCCCCGCCGCTACGAGGACCGGACTAATTTTGCCAACATATCTGAACTTAAAGAAGGACAGGCTTATACCATTAAAGCGCTCGTCCGCTCCAGCCAATCCCGCTCCTCCTGGCGCAGGCGTGGATTCAGCATAACCGAGACACGACTTACAGACCCTACGGGCGAGATATCCTGCGTTTGGTTTAACCAGCCTTACCTTAATCAATATCTTAAAACCGGCTCAAGCCTTATCCTTTACGGTAAGGTCCGGATGCATAACGCCAGGCTGCAGATGGATAATCCGGAGTTTGAATTTGCCAGCGGCCAAGGCGATGACTCCCTGAATGTCGGCAGGATCGTGCCGGTATATACCTTGCCTCAAGGTTTTAGCCAGCGTTCCCTGCGCCAGGTGATCAAGAACGCCTTGGATGAATTCCTGCCGAAAATAAATGACTGCCTGCCCTTTGATCTGCGTACCCGCAATAACCTGCTTAATCTTGCGCAGGGCTTGTTGAATATCCATTTCCCGCAAAGCATGGATTTACAAATGCAGGCGCACAGCCGGCTTAGCTTTGAAGAATTTTTTATCTTTCAATTGCCGCTTGTTTTGAGGAAGCGCAAGCGTAAAGAGAAGAAAGGCATTCAACATACCGTTGAAGGTAAATTGATCGAAGATTTTATTTCCGTTTTGCCCTTTAAGCTTACGTCAGCTCAGGAAAAGGTCCTGGCGGAGATAAAAAAGGATATGGCCAGCCCCATGGCCATGCAGAGGTTGCTGCAGGGTGATGTGGGTTCGGGTAAAACTGTGGTCGCAACCCTGGCCAGCCTGATCGCCGTTCAGGGAGGCTATCAGGCGGCTTTTATGGCTCCGACAGAGATACTTGCCCGGCAGCATTACGATAAATTATCTTCCCAGCTATCCGGCCTGGTTTTCTCCGGGAGGGGAATCCGGTTGGGTTTATTGGCCGGGCAGGATAAAGAGAAACAGAAGATATACCGCCAGATAAAAGACGGGGAGATCGACCTGGTCATCGGCACGCACGCTCTCCTGCAGGAGGAATTGAGTTTTAAAAAGCTGGGTTTTGTGGTGATCGATGAACAGCATAAATTCGGTGTTGGCCAGAGGCTGCTCCTGCCCAAGAAAGGCAATAACCCGGATGTTTTGATCATGACCGCAACACCCATACCCCGCACCTTGGCGATCACCCTTTACGGAGACCTGGATATCTCGGTGATCAATCAGCTTCCTCCTGGACGCCTGCCGGTAAAGACCCTGCTTTTCAGCCACGAGCAGAAGAAAAAAGCTTACGCAATAGTCAAAGAGGAGCTTAATTACCGAAGACAGGCATACATTATTTATCCGGTTATCGAGGAGTCATATGCATTGGATATTACGGGAGCCAAAAAAATGTTTGCTGAACTAAGAAACGGCGAGTTTAAGGATTTCCGCCTGGGCCTTATTCACGGTAAGCTTAAACAAGCAGCGCAGGATGATGTAATGTCTAAGTTTAAAAACGGCCGGCTTGATATTTTGATCTCAACTACGATCCTGGAGGTAGGCATCGATATACCCAACGCGACCTGCATGATCATTGAATCCGCCGAGCGATTTGGCTTAAGCCAGCTTCATCAGTTACGCGGAAGGATCGGCAGGGGTAGGCTGCAGTCGCTATGCGTTCTTATTTCCGACGGCCAGACTAAAGAGGCGGTGCTGCGGCTTCAAGCGATGGTTGCTTCCAGCGACGGTTTCCGTATCGCGGAGGAGGATTTAAAGATCAGGGGCCCGGGTGAGTTTTTCGGCAGCAGGCAGCATGGGCTGGCGGAATTAAGGATCGCCGACCCCTTAACCCAGTTGCAATTATTGAAAAGAGCAAGGGAAGAGGCAATAAGGCTTATAGCCACAGATCCCAAGTTATCGTTACGGCAGAATGTCCGGCTCAAAGAGCGGTTATTACAGAGGTTCCCTGAATATGAAAATTTTATGGCAGTGGCCTAAAGGCGGCTGTGAATAAGATGCGGCTTCTTTTTACCTTGTTATTTTTATTTGCCCTCGGTTTGGCCCTGCGGGTTAACAACCTGTCCGGGCGTTCCTTATGGACTGATGAGTTTTTTACTCTTTTCCAGGCCAGCGGCCATGGCCTTGATGTAGAAAGGCTTGTAGATGATTCTTCTAAAAGAGAGGTCCCCCTGTTCTCAAGGGCCCGGGACTTCAGGTTATTCCTTAAGAACGACCCAGCCAGGCACATTAAAGACGTAACCGCGGGCTTATTGGAAACGGATACTCATCCGCCCCTGTATTTCTGGATAATGCATATTTGGATGAGGGTATTTGGCGATTCCTCATTTGCTTTGAGGTTTTTCTCCGTCCTAGCGGGCATCTTTGCCATATTCCTGGCTTATAGGATAGGAGCTCATCTTTTTGATCAACGGACAGCTGTTTTCTGCGCCTTATTTGCCGCAATCAGCGCTTTTAGTATCCGTTATTCTCAGGAGGCGCGCTCCTATAGCTTGATCATGGCGATCGGTTTATTATCTTCGCTGTCCTTGTTGAGGCTGGAGAAAAATAATAAAAATCGGGATGCCTTAAGGTTTGCCGTATTTACTGCCTTGGGGCTCTATACCCATTATTTTTACGCTTTTGTTGCCCTGGGTCATTTTATCTATTTCAGCGTTGCCAATAGGGGCCAGGGTCCAAAGATCAGGAAATTCTATTTAGCTGTCCTGGGTTCGTTGTTGTTTTTCTCGCCGTGGTTTATCCTGGTGGCCGTGAAAGGGTATAATTTCCGTAACACGGAGTGGGTATTCGGGTATATGGGGATAATCGATAAAATAGGCGGCGTATTCCCGGGGGTCAGCCGTTTTCTACTTATATTTTATGGCCCCGGTTTACTGCCGGCCGTATTCTTGCTGACGGGATTGTCTTTTTTTGTTTATATAGCCATTTATGGGGCAAGAGATATCTTTGTTAAATACCGCCGGCAGCTTTGGTTCTGTTTAAGCATTTTTACCGTGCCTTTAGCGAGCATGCTGCTCCTGGATATTGTCGAGCGAGGCGTACTCCTGCACCAGGAGCGTTTTTGGATGTTTTCTTTTTTAGGATTCATCCCGCTGGCAGGGTATTTTTTGAGTTTTGGATTTTCCCGCAATAAAGCGGTTACAACCGCGCTTATTTTATTAATGCTGGTATCTTCCTTTTTGGCCAGCAGGGTGCAATTTGGCCCGGCGCCGCAAAATATTTGCCGCTGGATAAACAAGAAATCGCAAAGGAAAACATCGGCGGTATTTGTCTGTAATATGAGAGGCGTGCTGTTGGCCCAGTCTTATTATCTGGACGACGATATATACCTATTGCCGGTTTCGGATACCGGCCAGTTAGCCAATTCCGCTAGGGCAGCCTCTGTTTTATTTGACCGGATATTCATCGTCCGCCACTATCACCGCGCGGACAATGCTCTGATGAGCCAGCTTTTTATGGAGACCGGCGATATTGGCGGGAATTTCAGGTTGGGCCAGACAGTCAACATGGATGATATCTCCGCCTCGGAGTTTATAAAACAGGCTTTATAGGTAACATATTATGCGCATAACCACAGGAAAATACCGTAATCGCAAGCTATTTTACCCAAGAAGCATACGACCTACCCAGGATAAAGTGCGCAAGGCGGTTTTTGACATACTTGGAGATATCAGCGGATTAACATTCTTAGAGCTTTTTGCCGGCTCCGGGGCAGTGGGTTTTGAGGCGCTCTCCAGGGGGGCGCTTGAGCTGACTATGGTTGAGAGCCAGCGTGATTCTGTATTGGCCATAAAGAAGAATATTGATATGCTTGGCGCCTTCTCCTGTAATTTGTATCATCTGGACGCGGAGAAAGCAATTAAGTTATTGGCCCGGAATAAGAAAAGATTTGACATAATTTTCCTGGATCCGCCTTATCATCTGGAGAAGGCAAAAAAAATCTTGCAAACCCTGGAGGCTTATGATATATTATCGCCCAATGGTTTGATCCTGGTGCAGCATTCCAGGCTGGAATTGCTCCCCGGGAACAGCCTAAATTTTCGCTTAATTAAAGAAGCCAAGTACGGTGATACCTGGCTTTCAATTTTTAGGAAGGATAAGTAGAATATGTGCCAGATCGCCTTATATCCTGGGACATTTGACCCGGTGACTAACGGCCACATTGACCTGATTAACCGCGCCCATGAGATCTTCCATGATGTTATCGTAGCTGTCGCGCATAATCCGCATAAGAAGCCGGTTTTTAGCGTCGCACAAAGAGTGGCCATGCTTAAGCAGGCTACTTCAGGCATGGATGGGGTGACGGTAACGCATTTTGACGGCCTGGTGGTGAATTTCGCGCGTAAGATGAAGGCTAAAGTCCTGGTGAGGGGCTTGCGCATGTTGTCGGATTTTGAATATGAATTTCAGATGGCCCTGACTAACCGCAAGCTCGCCGGAGATATTGAGACTATTTTTCTCATGCCGCATGAGTCTTACAGCTATCTTTCGGCAAAATTGATCAAAGAGGCGGCCTCACTCGGCGCTGGCCTTTCGGACTTCGTGCCGGATTTTGTGGCTAAGGAATTGCGCAAAAAATTGCGTAAAAAATAGTGAAGATATTCGTCAACCAGGTTCCTTTTGAGGGGATACTTTTAGAAGAGGATGCCGCGCCCGGAGAACTGGACCTGGAAACAGAACTGATCAAGTTTTCTTCTCCTCTTAAGCTTAAAGCTCGCGCCTTTCGGATCACTAACGCCCTTACCGTAGATCTGAATATTAAGGCCAGGCTTCATGCGGCTTGCTCCCGCTGCCTTAAAGAGTTTGATTGGGATTGGGATAAAGATGTGCAACTGAATTATCCTTTGGACAGCAGCATTACCTTTATTGACCTAAATCCCGAGATAAGAGAGGAAGTTATGCTGGATTATCCCATAAAGCCGCTTTGCGATCCAAACTGCAAAGGGCTTTGCAAAAAATGCGGCATTAACAAAAACGAAGGAGGATGTAACTGTGGCTCTACCTAAAAGAAGGCATTCGGCCCAGCGCGGAAAAAAGCGGCGTACACACTGGAAGATCAAGAAAACCAATCTAGTTCCCTGCCCGCAATGCAGACAGCTTAAGCTGTCGCATCGGGTCTGCCTGGTCTGCGGATACTATGGCGGCCGCCAGGTCATTGAAATCAAGGTGAAGGAGAAGAAGAAGAAATGAAAATAGTCGTTGATGCCATGGGCGGGGATCATGCCCCCGGAGTAGTTATCGAGGGAGCCCTGGCCGCGGTAGAAGAGTATGGCGTAGATGTGATGCTTGTCGGAGACCGGCCAAGGATAGAAGCCCTTTTAAAAAAAGCCAAATATACCGGCACGAGGATCAGCGTGCAGCATGCCTCTGAAACTATCCAGATGAGCGAATCCGCCGCCGCCAGCATCAGGAGAAAAAGGGATTCCTCTATTGTTGTCGGAGTTGACCTGGTCAAGCAAGGTAAGGGCGATGCTTTCTTTAGCGCGGGCAATACCGGTGCGGTGGTTTGCGCCGGGACTTTGGGCCTGGGTCTTCTTCCGGGCATTGAGCGGCCGGGAATTGGCATTGTTACCCCTACTTTAAAAGGGAATTCCCTTATCATTGATGTAGGCGCCAATATCGACCCCAAGCCCAACCAGTTATTGCAATACGGGATCATGGCGGATGCCTACTGCAAGAATATTTTAAATAAGCCCAACCCCAGCGTGGGGCTGTTGAACATCGGCGAGGAGGAGAAGAAGGGGACCGAGTTTATCCGGGAAACTTACGAGCTGCTGGAGAAAAGCAAACTTAATTTTACCGGCAATATGGAAGGCAAGGACCTTTTCAGCGGAAAGTGCGATATTATCGTTTGCGACGGCTTCGTGGGCAATGTGGCTTTGAAGGTTTCGGAGAGCGCTGCCGAGTCAATGCAGATATTCCTTAAAAGGCATCTCTTAAGCACTGTTTGGGGAAAATTGGGGCTGGTCTTTATGATGCCTTCCCTTAAACGTTTTAAGAAGGAGCTTGATTATGCCGAGTACGGCGGAGCGCTTTTATTGGGGGTCAATGGAGTAGTGATCATCGGCCACGGCCGCTCCAACAAAAGGGCGATAAAAAACGCCATCAGGGTTGCCAAGGAAGAGGTTGAACGCCAGGTTAATGCCAAGATCCTGGAAGCGCTAAAATAGGAAGGACAATTGAAAAAAGTAGGGATCATCGGGGTAGGCGAATACCTGCCAGAGAAAATACTTACCAACGCGGACCTGGAGAAGATGGTGGATACCTCCGATGAGTGGATCACTACCCGCACCGGTATAAAAAAACGGCATTTGGCTGCACCAGATGAAGCCTCTTCGGACCTGGCTTTTGAGGCCAGCCTTCAGGCTTTAAAGAATGCCAAGGTCAAACCTGAGGAGCTGGACCTGATCATCGTGGCGACGATCACCGGGGATATGCTTTTTCCTTCGGTATCAGTGATCCTGCAAAATAAACTGCAGGCAAAGAAGGCCGCCTGTTTTGATATCTCAGCCGCCTGCGCGGGATTTGTCTATGGGCTTTCGGTGGCCCAGCAATTTATCTCCTGCGGTACCTTCAAGAATGCCCTGGTTGTCGGCTCCGAAGTCCTTTCCTCCATTACTGATTGGCAGGACCGCAATACCTGCGTATTGTTCGGTGACGGAGCGGGGGCAGCCGTCCTCTCAGAGGTAAAGAGCGGCGGGATCATTGCTACTTATTTGGGGTGTGATGGCTCGAAAGCCGGAATATTGAATTTGCCTGCCGGGGGTTCACGTAACCCGGCAACCCATGAGACCGTGGAAAAACGCATGCATTTCCTGAAAATGCAGGGTAATGAACTATTCAAGATCGCGGTCAATACTATGACTCAAGCCGCCGAAAGGGTGCTAAAGCAGGCAGGTTTGACCTTTTCCGATGTGGACCTGATCATTCCGCATCAGGCAAACAGCCGGATCATCATGGCTGTAGCGAAAAAATTAGGCATCCCGGAAGAGCGGGTCTATCTTAATATAGAGAGATGCGGGAATATGTCCAGCGCCTCCACAGTTACCGCGCTTTGCGAAGCGGTCCAGGATGGAAAGGTAAAAAAAGGGGATATTATCCTTTTGGATGCCTTTGGAGCAGGTTTAGTTTGGGGCGCCTGCGTCATTGAATGGTAGTTACGTGTTGCCAGTAGGGTCTGTCCCCGAAGGGGACCGACCCACGACAAGATAAGTGTGGATTGCTAGATATGGAAAAATGTGCCTATTTATTTGCCGGTCAGGGCAGCCAGTACGTGGGTATGGGCAAGGACCTGTATGAATCCTTCCCGGAAAGTAAAGCGGTCTTTGATAAAGCGGATAAGATATTGGGTTTTTCCCTCTCCGGGCTTATGTTTAGCGCAGATCCGGAGATGCTCAAGCTGACCATTAATTCTCAACCGGCAATACTTACAGCCAGCATTGCGGCTTTTGAAGCTTTCAAGGCAAGGGCTGATATTAAGCTGGAATTTATGGCGGGTTTAAGCCTGGGTGAATATTCGGCGTTAGTCGCTTCCGGGAGCCTTGCCTTTGAAGACGGAATAAGGCTGGTAAGAAAACGCGCCGAGATCATGGATGAAGCGGCGCGTAAGAATCCCGGGAAAATGGCTGCGGTGCTGGATTTATCTGCGGAAAAAATTAAGGATATCTGTTTAAAAAGCGGGGCGCAGATCGCCAACCTTAATGCTCCAGGCCAGGTCGTTATTTCCGGAAAAGCGGAAAGCGTAAATGCGGCAAAAGAATTTTGCGAACAAGCCGGGGCAAAAAGGGTAATTGAGCTTGATGTAAGCGGAGGTTTTCACTCCTCTCTGATGTTTGAGGCCTCCGAAGAGCTAAAGCATTTTTTGAATAACATCCCGTTTTCGTCTCCTGCTGTGCCTGTAGTAAGCAATTACACGGCAAGTCCGCAATATAAAATAGGCCAGATCCTTGAAAACCTGGTCTATCAGATGTATTCTCCCGTCAGATGGGAGGATTCGATGAGATTCATGCTGGCCCAGGGAATAATAAAATTCTATGAATTCGGGCCTGGCAAGGTCTTAAAAGGGCTGATGCGGCGTATAGATAGCAGGGCGCAGTTCGCCAGCATAGAAAAAAAGGAAGACATCTTAGCGCTAGTACCGCAGGAGGGACTGTCCCCGAAGGGGACTGTCCCTCCCAAGCGAGTTTAGTATTGTTTGCTAGATAAGCCAGGAGGACATATATGCGTTTAAAGGATAAAGTCGCGTTGATAACCGGCGGCGCCAGGGGCATAGGACAGGCGATCGCAATGGCTTTTGCCAAAGAGGGGGCGGATATTGTTGTAGCGGATGTCAACCTTGAGACAGCGCAGAAAACCGCTTCGGAGATCGAACTTTTGGGCAGGAAAGCCATGGCTTTAGAGATAGATGTGACCAGCTATGAGAAAGTAGAGGAAGGGATAAACAAAATTCTTGACAAAATGGGAAAGGTTGATATATTAGTTAACAACGCCGGGATTACCAAGGATAATCTTTTGCTCAGGATGTCCCAGTCAGATTGGGATGCAGTGATCAATGTCAACCTGAAAGGCACATTTAACTGCATCAAAGCCGTATCCAGGCCGATGGTCAAACAGAGGTCGGGAAGGATCATCAGCATCGCTTCCATTATCGGTTTAATGGGTAACCCGGGGCAGGCAAATTACGCCGCTTCAAAAGCCGGGATCATCGCTCTTACAAAAACAGTTGCCAAGGAGTTGGCCAGCCGCAATATTTGTGCCAATGCCGTAGCCCCGGGATTTATCCAGACGGAGATGACCGCCAAGCTTCCCGAGGATATCAAGAAGAGGATGCTGGAGGCAATCCCGCTGGCTAAATTAGGCACACCAGGCGATGTGGCTAACCTTTGCGTGTTTTTGGCGTCCGATGAGTCAAGTTATATCACCGGCCAGACGATCACCATAGACGGCGGCATGGTGATGGCGTAAAGCAAATAAACCCAAGGAGGGAAAAGAATGTCAGTGCAAGAGAAAGTCAAATCAATCATAGCAGAACAGTTAGGCGTAAAACCCGAAGAAGTCACTCCTGAGGCTTCATTTGTCGATGACCTCGGCGCGGATTCCCTTGATACCGTGGAGCTGGTTATGGCCTTAGAGGAGGAGTTCGGTATTGAGATCCCCGATGAGGACGCTGAAAAGATAGCTACTGTTGGCGATGCGATGAAGTATATTGACGAAAAAAGCGCCAAATAGTAATTTAGATAGCAGTGAATAAATAATTTACCCCGCATTTAGCCTGGCGGGGTAAATTATAACTACAAGGATATAATGAAAAAAAGGGTAGTGATTACGGGATTAGGGGTAATTTCGCCGGTCGGAAATGATATTATCAGCTTCTGGAAATCTTTGACCGAGGGTAAAAGCGGGGTCGGTCCGATCACCAGTTTTGATGCCGCTAATTTTGACTCCCGCATCGCGGCGGAGGTAAAGGATTTTGACCCCACCCATTACGGAATTACTCTGAAGGATATCAAAAGGACGGCAAGATTTGTGCAGTTTGCCGTAGCCGGCGCCAAGCAGGCGTTAGATTCTTCCGGCCTGGATTTGGGTAAGGAGGATAGGAGCCGCATAGGAGTAATAATCGGCTCAGGTATCGGCAGCCTGCGCACTATTGAAGAAGAGTATAAGGTTTTTCTTGCCAAGGGCCCATCCAGGCTTTCGCCATTTCTTATCCCCATGCTTATCGTGAATGAGGCAAGTGGATTGGTCGCTATCATTCACGGGTTAAAGGGGCCTAATTCCTGCGTGGCTACCGCCTGCGCCTCGGGTTCGCATGCCATAGGAGAAGCGTATCGGATGATCCTTTATGGCGATGCGGATGTTATGCTTACAGGAGGGACTGAAAGCTGTATTGTGGCTACTGCTGTCGGCGGCTTCTGCGCGTTAAAGGCGCTTTCTACAAGGAATGATGAACCGCAGAAGGCCAGCCGCCCTTTTGACCTCCAGCGCGATGGTTTTGTAATGGCTGAAGGAAGCGGCCTGGCGGTCTTAGAGACCCTGGAGCATGCCCAAAAAAGGAACGCGAATATTATTGCTGAGATCGTGGGATTTGGCATGAGCTGCGACGCCTATCATATAACCGCACCGGATCCTGATGGTTCGGGAGCCGCACAGGCAATGACCACGGCCATGAAGGATGCGATGATGAAACCCGAAGATATAAATTATATTAATGCGCACGGGACTTCCACCAAGCTTAATGATAAGATCGAGACCTTATCTATGAAAAAGGCATTCGGCCCATACGCCAAGAAGGTCATGGTTTCTTCCACCAAATCAATGACCGGACATCTTTTGGGCGCAGCCGGTGGAGTGGAATTTGTAGTTTGTTGCCTGGCGATTAAAGATGGGGTAATTCCCCCTACTATCAATTATGAACATCCGGATCCGGATTGCGACCTGGATTATGTGCCCAATACTGCGCGTAAAACGGATGTAACTACCTGCATGTCCAACTCCTTAGGCTTCGGCGGACATAATGCCTCCCTTATTGTGAAGAAATTTGAAGGATAATGACTTTAAACACGAAACTCGAAATCCGAAATTCGAAATAAACTCGAAACACGAAACTTGAAACTTTTAAAGTTTAGGATTTGTTTAGTATTTAGGATTTCGGATTTGTTTTGGGTTTCGAGTTTCGGATTTAGAGTTTAGGGTTTAATACATGGGATATACAATAGCAGAGAAAATACTGTTGGCGCATTGCGGTCGTAAGACGATCAAGCCTGGTGAATTTATCCAGGCAGATGTTGATGTTGCTTTGGCCAATGATATTACTGCGCCTTTGGCCATTTCGGAGTTCAAGAAGTCCGGTTTTAAGCGGGTATTCAATAAAAATAAGGTTGTCCTGGTCCCTGACCATTTTGCTCCTGCAAAAGATCTGAAAAGCGCAAACCAGTGCAGGATCCTGGCGGATTTTTCCAGGGAACAGGGCCTCAAGAATTATTTTGAGGTCGGCCGGATGGGGATAGAGCATGTCCTCTTGCCGGAGCAGGGGATCGTCATGCCGGGAGACCTGATCATCGGCGCTGATTCTCATACCTGTACTTACGGTGCGTTGGGAGCTTATGCTACGGGTGTCGGCTCTACGGACATGGCCCGCGCTTACATTGACGGTAAATGCTGGCTCAAGGTACCGGCAAGCATTAAATTCATATATAAAGGTAAGCTGGGAAAATGGGTGGGGGGGAAAGACCTGATCCTCTACACAATAGGCCAAATCGGCGTTGACGGAGCTTCGTATAAGGTAATGGAGTTTTGCGGCCCGGTGATTAGCTCGCTTAGGATGGATGACCGGTTTGCCATGTCTAATATGGCCATTGAAGCAGGGGCAAGGGCCGGGTTGATTGAGCCGGATGCAATTACAAGGAAGTTTATCGCCGGTTTTAAACGCAAACCGAAGTTCTATCATTCTGACTCCGATGCCCTGTATGAAAAAACATATGAGTGGGATGTGACAAAATTGGAGCCGCTGGTTGCCTGTCCGCATTTACCCAGCAATGTCAAGCCGGCAAGTTCTTTAAAGAATATAAAAGTAGATCAGGTAGTCATTGGTTCCTGTACCAACGGCCGGATCTCTGATTTGCGCATAGCCGCTAAAATACTTGAAGGAAAGAAAGCGGCAACCGGAGTAAAATTAATAGTTTTTCCGGCAACGCAAAAGATTTATCTAAAGGCGGTAAAAGAGGGGCTGGCGGAAATATTTGTTAAGGCCGGAGGGGTATTTTCTACGCCTACCTGCGGCCCATGCTTAGGCGGGCATATGGGGGTTTTGACTGAAGGGGAGGTAGCAATTGCTACGACTAACAGGAATTTCCTGGGAAGGATGGGAAGCCCCAAATCTTTTGTCTATCTTTCCGGGCCGGCGGTGGCTGCGGCAAGCGCTGTGACCGGAAGGATCACCCATCCGGATAAAATCTAAGCTAGGGACGGTTCTCAAGCCAAAGCAGAACTGTCCCCTAAAAAGGGACAGTTTTCCTTTGTCTCAAGAACCGTCCCTAGAGGAGAAATGAATGGTTATAAAGGGGAAGGTGCACAAGTTTGGCGATGATATAAACACAGATGATATCATCGCGGCTAAATATTTGGTTTCCAGCGACGCTAAAGAACTGGGTAAGCATTGCATGGAGACCATTGATCCTAAATTTTCCCGGGCGGTCAGCCCCGGAGACATAATCGTAGCCGGAAATAATTTTGGCTGCGGCTCAAGCAGGGAGCATGCGCCTTTGGCGATCAAGGGCTGCGGTGTTTCGGCGGTAGTTGCCAAAAGTTTTGCCGCCATATTCTTCAGAAATGCCATCAACATCGGATTGCCGTTTTTAGAGTCCCCGGATGTGGATAAGATGAAGGCAGGGGATATTATTGAAATTGACCTGGCCGCAGGCTTGATCAAGAATATTACGCAAGGCCGGAATTATAAAACAGAGGCCTTCCCGGAATTTTTGCAGGATATCGTAGAGGAAGGCGGATTGATGAATTATATTAAAAAGAGGGCGGAGAAATAATGTATAAAATAGCAGTAATACCAGGGGACGGTACGGGCCCGGAGGTAGTTAATGAGGGGTTAAAGGTTTTAGAGCAAGCCGGTAAAAAGTTCGGTTTTAAATACGAAACCAAATCTTTTGATTTTAGCGGGAAGAGATACCTGAAAACCGGCAAACTGGTTGATGACAGCGATATTGAGGAGTTAAAGAAATACAGCGCGATTTACCTCGGGGCGGTGGGTGATCCTGCGGTAAAGCCCGGGATCATTGAAACAGGGGTATTGCTTAAGCTGCGGTTCGCCCTTGATCAGTATATTAACCTGCGGCCGGTAAAACTTTATAACTCTGCGTATTGTCCTTTGAAGGATAAAAAACCGGAGGATATTGATTTTGTGGTGGTGCGGGAGAACTCCGAAGGCCTGTATAAAGGTATGGGTGAATTTAAAGA